>Ga0307515_10000216_pt1 | contig 142411 bp, 153 predicted proteins | sample 17_EM_MG_FD_194513 | JGI IMG/M metagenome (GOLD analysis project Ga0307515, IMG submission 194513) | Populus trichocarpa ectomycorrhiza microbial communities from riparian zone in the Pacific Northwest, United States - 17_EM | ecosystem: Host-associated > Plants > Roots > Unclassified... | reverse complement strand
TGGCTTGTAATGCTTCACCGATACGCTACTTCACACGGGGGTATCAATACACGACAGCTCATCATCAACCTTCAACCTTCAACCTTCTCCGAACCTTCTCCTTCCCTCCTCCTCCATCCTCCTCCATCCCCACCCCTCCCCCCTTCAACAACCTCTCCCTCTCCCCACTCTCAACCGTCCTCTCCCCATCCCCCCACACCTGCTTAAACCCCCCATCATAAACCGCCCACATCGCGCACCAAAGCCCACTCTGCAGCCCCGCCAACCACGCGGGCACCCTCCCCTCAGCGTCAGCACAAACCCTCGCAAGCACCATCACAACCACCACCACCGGCTGCCACAGCAGCCCCCAAACCAGCGCGCCCACCCACTGCCGCACACTGGTCTTCCTGTACTCCTTCAGCCCGTCGAGCCAAGCACAATACTCGCCGGGCAGCCCGTTCTCTCTCGCCCCGGTCCGCAGCAGGTCCAGGTACCGCCGACTCGGCTGCGCATTGGTGTGCCTCTTCCGCTCCTCGGGCGCGAGCAGCGTGGTGGCCAGTACCTCCTCGCCGCCATCCAGCGGCAATGCGAGTGCGGTATGGAGCGTGTAGGCGGCGCCGCCGCCCTCGGTGGCCAGGATCCGCGCGAAGTCGTCGGGGGTGACCTCGTAGACGACGCCGACCAGGCCGGTTTTCCACCAGGACTTGTCTTTGGGGGGCGAGGTGGAGACGTTTGCGAAGCACGGCTCGAGGTAGGCCAGCCCGGGCAGGTCGAAGGTTAGGTGCAGGGAGGGCACGCGGACGTTGGTGGAGGATATGGGGCGGATGCCGCGACGGCCGAGGAAGGTGGCGGAGCAGAGGTTGGAGCCGTAGGCGAGGTAGAAGATGTTTGATTCTGACTTTTCGAGGCGGGGGGTTGCGGTGGCGGCGCGGGTTTGCGGGAGGAGCTCGGGTGCTTGGAGGGAGGCTAGCTGCGTGAAGGTGTTGGTGGATTGGGTATCGTCGTCATTGTAGGGTGAGGATTGCTTCATTGCTGCTGTGCTGGTGATGCTGTTTCGTGATTTCCTACGGGGCGCAAAACCGCCTTTATGAAAGCTTCTGGAACTTGCGGAACACCGGGCCCGAACAACGGGAATATCGGACCTGAATTATGATATTACCCCATGGCAACGGAGGTCCGAGGCAGCAGTGGAATGGTGATACTGAAACCCCGCATGCGGCGTCAACATTTCCCGTCAAATGTAATACGGCAACCCTATTCAGAGAGCAATCTCCGTAATCTTATTATAAACTGTAACAAAAACTCCGCCAGAAAAGAAACCGCTAAAGAGCAAGTGGGAATAATGTTACAATGATCCGTGATCCGCTCCCGACTACAGAAAAAAAGCAAACACCCGGTTACAGGACGTCTAGATTATTCTCGTACTCAATAACCATGTCCAAGCTTCCATCGAGATTTTCCACCGGTTCCCAACTATTCCAGTTCATTAGCACAGACACGTACCAGTCAAAACTGAAGGTACTTACGTATTATCAGAATGCGGAAACCCTACCCACTTTACCTGGTATTGTTTCTGCCCATTCACGAATCGGTTATCGATGATGCGTTCTACCTCCCATTCTGCAGGAGGTTCATCCGATTTGGCCCGCTTCTTGCTGGTAGACTTTTGCGTGGACTTCCGATACGAGCTGCCTATGGTCTTTTGGGGAGTAGCTGACAGCAGCGTGGGTGCGCGAGCGGCGAGTAGGTCATCTTCAGACGATGCGGCCGACGACGCCGTTGCAGTGAACGACAAATTTGATATTCGACTGCGCTTTTGTCCGGCAGCGGATGTCCTGTTCGCACGGGCCGCCGACCTTTTGGGTGTTGCTTCTCGTTTCAGCTGGTTCGACGCCGAATCGTCCGTGTCATGACCTGATGAAGCGCCCCTCCTCATGGGGTGTGTACCTCTGAGAGCACCATTCTTGGGGGGAGGTAACCGAGGGGGTTGTTCGGACGCCGGTTGTTGCTGCTGCTTGCCGAAAAATCGGAGGAGAGTGGATTGTTTAGCTGGGGTGGATAGTTTCACTGAAGTGGTAGTAACACGGGCAGTCTTCAATGGGAGAACAACATTGACCAGCGTCTTCGCTCTCTTGGTTGGAGGTGAGCCAGTGCCAAAGCTCCCCCTTTCGGTCGAATGGGAGGTAGAAGACACCGTAGCGCTCGATCCCCCGGGCGTGGTGCCGTCCGTTATGGTAACAAGTCGTCTCTGTCTCCTCATGCTGGTTTGTGGCAGCTCCACCGCAACTGCTTGCGCCTGCTTTTTAACGGCCCTGCGCTTATCCCCACGGCTCTGCTGCATCTGCCGCGGATCGTCACTCTCGGTACTCGAGTCTGTCCCATCCACATCGGTCTCCAGGGACTCGTGATTCGCTCGTCGTTTTGTGTCATTAACTAGCTTTTCCATCTTCTTGATCACTGCGGCTGGTGTTCCCCGCGACCACCCTCCCATATCGTGTTTTTTCTGATAGATCGTCTCCATATTGGTGCCCTTTGCATATGATTCATGTTCATACTGTCGCACAAGATCTGGGGATACATAGTTGTAAACGTCTCGTGGAGAGACCTGCGACGGAGTTAATCCACGGCAGCCCTGCCCAATCAAGAAACTGTCATGACGCGGACAAACCTTCTCAACATGTCCAGTATTGTAGATGATATGATACGTAACCCGTCCCGACTCTTGAGTTATTCGAAATAGCGCCTTGATGTTTGACGAGTCGTTCGTGGAAGAGATACCCTCGTCGCTGTTCGTGGATGAGTTGCTCTCATCGTCGTCTGCAAAAGAAAAAAAGAAAGAAAACGTTAATTTCCGAAACACTAATTTCTGAAATGACTGTGGAAAAGAAACAAACCCTCGGATGTCGAGCTGGCGATTGTGATCGCTGGCGGCATCTCTCCATCCTTCTGTGAACACACACACCACCCGCTCAGCTTCGCGCCATCTCAGCCGTCACGTCAAATGGAAGGATTTGTTACCCGGCTGCTTCCATTAAGATTAACGTCGTTGCTTTCACTGGTAGCGCAACGCGGATGATCGTTATTGAGCGACAATCTTCCCAGTGGCTGTTCGGGAGGTGAACTTGAACGGTCAGAACCTTCAATCTGCCACGGTTCTAGGCCAGGATCCATGGAAGTTGTGGCAAAAAATTCAGTGGAGCAATGGAGGTAGAGGTGGGGGACCAAGGGAGGTGAAATGGATAAGTATGCTAGTTGGAAGTTCAAGGACTGCAAACTGAAACACAAGTTGCTCTTGGGGGCTCCTCATTTTAGCCTCCAAAATCCAGAACAGCCAACTCCTTTCCAGATAAAGAAAATCAATATGCTTTCAAGACCATGCCAAGCTGGCAATTCTGCTAGAAATAACCTAATCAGTCCTTAGCTTAGCCAAATACGTATCATAGTTAAGGACAATGAGATCCTCAAAATCACCGGCTTGGGTAATATTTGAGGGAAGGTCAGATCTAGGGTTCCACCACCATCTTTAAAATTGCCCCTTTTCACAATTCCATCCAGGAAAAATAATGGGCCCTATAGGATTGTTGTAAAGAACACTCAAGCAGTGCACGTACAGGGTGCCTTTTTGTTTGGGTTTTTTGGCGGAGGTTGGCCAAGGAATAACAGTATCACAGGCTGTCACTCAAGTTAGGCATCCACTGGACAATCTCGTACCCAAGGCGCGGTCACACCTCACAGTTACGGGGAGTAATAGTTGTTTCAAGAAAATAGAGGCTAAAGCAGTACTCGAATGATTCTACAACTTCCTATCCATCATCGCAGTCCATCTCCTTATCTTCTCCCATCTCATGAGCTTCCTAAATCTCCATTGCCTGTGCATCGTAGAACAGGTCGATCAAGCACCCCGAACTCCAAGCCTGCGTAGGACTGCTATCCCCACAAAACGCACCGTCTTTATTGGTAAGTTCTGTCAAACCTGCCCATACCGACTTCTCAATTTCATGCCTACACCCCTCCATCCTCGCTGTAAGCTGTTGAAACAACTCCAGACGCTCTTCATGAGTCTTTCTTCTCTTGAAATCGAAGATCAACATTGCTCTTAGGAAGTATCCCAGCGGCCAGAGCCATTCAGGTCCCTGATGGTAATTCCGACCTTTTGCGGTGGCAAAGTCATCATTATCGAGTGAGTTGATGTAGTTTGGTCGATAGTTGAGATCCGCCGGATCCAAGGTGGCAATTCCCAGTGGTCCCCGAAGAACCTTGTCCGCAATTGCGAGACAGCCAAGAGCATGCTCTGGGTCAAAGATATCTGGAGCGACGGTCATTGCGATCGCATAATTTGGCCTTCAGAGAAAAAAGGTAAGCAGTTATTCTTAAGTACATGAAATAAGGAGAGGTTGCACCTGAGTTGGTAATCCTCATAAACCTTCTCACCACCAAAAAGGTCTTTATAGATCCCGCGACGGTTCACAGTATCAGGCTTGATAACATACTTCGAGTCGTCCTCGGGCTTTTCCGGGATATAGTAGCAACGCTCAAAGTTTTGCTTGATAAGGTTTGCCCAAGTGTCGAAGGTTATCTCGGAGCCATCACTCTTCTTCACCGAAGACCACTTGTATTTCTCCTCCTTGCTGAGTTTTGCGAGCCATTTCACTGTGCTGTATAGCAACCCGGTGATTTCGATTGCAGCACCATCTCTCGGAGTTCCTGAAAATCTGTAAGCACCTCACACTATAGGAACAGTATATATCTGAGGGAGCGTACCAGGAATTCCTTTAGATCTGGCCTTCTCGCTCTCACCCATCTTGTCCATCCAAGTACCACAGTTGAACTGGCTACCACCCTTGACAAAACCCGTCTTCCAGTCTGGCTGTACCTCTACCCAGAATCCTTCGTCTTTCATTTGGCTGTCTAGACCAGGCCCAGCATTTGCCTCTTTATACTTGATGCCTGAGGCGTGCTGTTGCAGGGCTTCTTGAATAACTTCTTCGATGGTGCTTTCTGTTGAATATGCCCTAGGGTCGTTAACATCAAACCACGTTTCATCGTATGGCAGGAAGCGTCGCCGTGTCTTCTCTTGAAGAATCTCGCAACCGTTTGGCACCATCGTTGTATAGTCCTGGATGGCTTGAAGGAAAAACCAGATCGAATCTCTAGCATTATATCTAGGGGTTCTCCCGGCACCAAGAAGATTGGGAATCATTCCGTGCTTCATAACAGAGGCAAACGCAAGGACGTGCTCTTTTGCATCGTCATATCGACCAATAGCAAGGTACAGACCTCGAAGAGATATGAATACATCTCTTCCCCAGCAGCGAGCCCATTCTACAGCAAAATGGGGGAGACCAGCTGCCATCGAAGGAACCTCCTTAGTTGGCCAGAGAGAGCCGGACTTCGTGTATCTACATTTCTATCAGTTCGGGTCTCACAGAAATTGGTAGAAGATGGAACGTACCCAGTCATCTGTACACTGACCATTGCTAATGCTTTCAAGAAGGGGGTGCCATTTATGACGTTGCTTCTAAACAAGCTGATACCTCGCTCAATCGCAGCAGTGTATGCAGTTTGCAAGATCAGCGCAAAGTACCGAGGGAGCAGAGAGAATGGGACGTCTTTGATCTTCTCAAATCGCTCTCGTAGCCATTTCGCCGGCCCTTCCAAGCCTTTATGCCCTTGCTCTGCCAGCCGGTTCAAACGCCCAACGTTCCAGTCTAAGGCCCATCTCCCATCTCGAAGGTGTTGGCAAAGGGGGTGCCCGAGATCATTCTTTTTAATGACATCTTTAAGAACAGACCACCAACCCTGAAGTCCGGCATAAACCAGCGCACCGTACCCTGGAATGTTATAAACACCGTCCTTTCCTCCTGAGGTATCTCGCTCCTCTGCGTCACAGCGATAAAGGACGAAGTTCAAATCAGCCAGGCTCACCGCAGAAAATGCATCTTCAGCACCGCTAACCGAGTAATAGTCCACCTCTGCTCCCTCGAACCCTTCGACCCAGGTTTCGAACAAAGCAATACTACTAGGGGGAAAGAAGTCTAAGATCGTAACAACAGTATCGTTCCCTCTGTCTTCAATTTGTGGAGATTCCAGTTTCACAAGCTTTGCTGGTAGGCCCCGGAGGGTGGTTGGATCTTCTCTAACCTTTTTAATTGTCTCTGGGCTGCCATCCACCTCCAATCTCCAGCTCCCTATGCACTTGACTTTGGTCCTTGGAAGAGTTACGGGATTGAAGTTACCCCTCTCTGTTCCCGATCCAAATGCGCAGTGGGCGATCAAGAAGTATCCACGGTGGCTTTGTGGATGTACTCTATGCATTGTGATGTATTCATCCTCGTGGTGGACATGCATTTCCGTGTATCCCTCCTTTCCCATTTGACTATGGATCCTATTCATGATCGCCTTCACGTTTGCGATACCAGCTGTATTGTCGTCAAGTGAAGCTGGTGGTATTTCGTAATTTCGAGTTTCAGTGACAAGATCGATGAGGTGCGGATAGACTTCGTCGTAGCCGATGACAGAGCCAATGGCACAGTCACACATCGCCGAAAGAGCACCGTTGGGCAGTGTATCTTGGGGGGTCCGTTTCTGCGTGGGTACTTCATTATCGTGTGTGCAATCCATGAAAAGAGCGTGTATCGGCGCACTAGAAACTGCCTTGATGATTTCTCGATCATCTCCAGTAGTTTTGCCCCGGGTGACGAATTCCTGTTCGAGACTTCCGATAGGTTTCCCTCCATGTCTGTGCACCAGCCTGGACAGCTCGCCAGGCCCCCACGCAACCATGGCTTCGCGGATAAGACTACTTAGGCCGAGGCGCTCAAGGAAAATCTTATCCTTATGTTCATCTCCGGTAAAGAGTTCTGCAACAGTATAGAGGTCTTTCCGCTCAAGTCTAGCAATATCAAGCATGTACTCCCCAACATTTAGCGGGGTGGAATGGCAGTTGTCAATTCGGAAGCCATGGAAAACTTGAGCCATTAACTTTGTGTACTTCCCCATGAAATCCCACAAGAAAGGGGAATCTTCTGGTCCATCACCATAGCGCAACTTCACACAATCCATCCAGGTAATGACTTCTCGTCGGAGGTACGACCTATGCTTCTCGGAAGCAAAATCAGATGTATTGTTCCAGAGCCAACCGTTGTTGGCCAACGCGAGACACTTTGGATCGTGCTTCTTGGTGATTTCATTGATGGGGAGACGAGTAAAGTAGCTTTCTATCAATGGGCTTTCCTCAGTGATTAGTCCTAATTTCGGTCCGTGCTCGGCGATTCGTGTATAATCGATTCGATTATACAATTGCTCAAGGGCTTCCGCAATATCGGCGTCGTACTCCTTGTAGAATGGGAGGTTGACCTCGTCGAGAATGCTCCTGAGACCTCCGCGAGGTACTATGATCGAACCGGGATCGTTACCTGAGGGCGGGGTGCCAAATTCCAGGCGCAGATAGGCAGCGCCTACCCGAGGATCGACGAACTTCCGAAACCTATCCCCTAGCCTATCCGCTCCTTTCAAACCACACTTGGTGAGTATCTGAGCTTTTTCTTTTAATGACAAGTTCTTGCTGTATCCCTTGCTCTCCAGGGCCTCCACCGCGTCTTCGCCTTCGCGGGATAGCCATTTCTCCATGATTGCCTCAACATTCGCATCCACATCAAGGATATAAAACTCCCAGAGCTTCACCTGCGCGATAACATGAATCTTAATCCCTTCCATTACTTTCAAGAGATCTTCCTTGGTTTTCAATTCGGTAAGATAGCCGAGTTTTCCCATCTTTTTGCTGAATTCCATTAGGGCTTCATCAAACTGATAGGGTGCCTCCAGCCACGGCGCAGAAAGTCTGTTGTACCCCGCTTCAGGATGATGCTGCAACCATTCCGAATTATGAGCAGTGTGGTTCCATACAACATCTGTAAGGCTCAGAATGCCGTGCTCCTTCTCCATTCTGTCCACCATTTCCCTGACATCCTTCTCGCCCCCTGGAAAGGCTATCGGGTCGAACTTGAGTTGATTGAACAGACTGAAGGGAGAGTTCGAAGCCCCACGCTCCATAAGAGGGGTGAAATGCACCATATTGTAGCCTTTATCAGCAATGTACTTCATGTATCCGTCCCATTTCTCAACTGGCCCGAGAAACTTCGAAAGTACGGAGCATACAGAAAGGGAGCTGAGAGACAAGTGTTCGCCATTTATAGCTAGGCTGGGGGATACGGTAACATAGTAGGCCTCAGTTCTTGTGGGTTTCGGTGGCTCGACATCCGACGCAGTAGTGAAGGGCGGGAGCGGAGTATATGAGATGTAGTAACAGAAGGTTCCTGGCTTGGTGATTGATATATCAATGTGTAGAGTACGGCCAAATGAAGGTTTCAGCCTAAGATCAACATTAGCAAGGCCAAAAACCAGGTACAATACTTCAAAGATGAAATATCTTGACCAGTCAGGTTTCCACACGACTTAACGCAGTTCACCTCTGATCGTGTGAAAGGCTGAGTGGGTGAACGCCGCTTTGGCTAATTCATTTGAGGAATATGGGTACAGACGGGATTGCACGGAATTTCTCCCTCTCGAATAATTCTTCCCCTTCCGGGACGTTGATCCATAGTCTTCCTTCACGACAGATTGAACTTGCGCCCTCGATTCCAAAACGAAGGGTGTATGGCGTGATTGGTGCGGGGAGATTAATATATCCGCCGGCTATGTCTGGTGCCCCTGAATCATTGAGATTGAGCAGGTAGACTGTAGGAGATTCCGTTCTCGAGGGTGACATGGCGGATGGCAGAGGTCGGGTGAGTAGCAGATTCAAGCGGGGAAGTTGGGGGAGGTCAACTAATTAAATACAACTGGCGCTTTAGTATAGGCAGCCGTACAGGTAATAGATATTGATGGGGAAAAGGATGGGGAAGAGGGGAAGAGGGGAAGAAGGGAAGAATTGAGGGGAGAGTTTGATGATGGTGGCCAGGAAAAGCAATATGCAATATAATGGCGGGGTGAGGTAGATAAACAATTGGTGTTTGCTTGCCTACGTCATCACCGTCCTCGGGAACTACCAGAATCCCTAACCTCGACCTTAAGCACTACATCTCAAAGTACCTCTACTTAATTTGTTTGTCACTCCTATATTCTTGTGAAATGCCTGCTGGCCAAGGCGCTCAAATCAATAACCGTGGCTACCTTCGATTTTTGCTTCTCCCGAAAAATCCGCTCTCTCTCAACTTCATTCTCCAGCACTCCTGCTCGTACATCCTCCATATCTTCTCCCACAGACCAGGAAATGACCCTTGCTCAAGAAACCAATTCAACATTCACCCACACTTATGACTCTATACATGGGAAATGTACTGACTGTCTGATCAATGACTCTGACGGCTCTATGACGCTCCTGGGACGATTTCCAATGGCTGCATTTCAATATTTTGTTCGGTTCCTGGATTTTCAGGATGTTCTTATGGCACGCGGGGTATCTCGGGCGTGGCGTAATGCGCTCCAGGTTGTCAGGCCGTTGAGGTTTCCGGCGGTATACTACTTACCTACGGAGCTTCTGCAGCAAATATATAAATTAACAACACCTGAAGGTTTCAACAATGCCCGAAGAACATGCAGGGCTTGGTATATTTCATCTATAAACGTGTCGATTCAACGGCATCACCTTGGGATCATGGGGTTTAGCACTGATCCATTGGTCAAAAGGTCGAAAAAAACCCTCTATCTGTCGAGACGACTGGCGCGGGAGTGTAGCCTTGGGTCTGATGGGTCCGGGAAGTGTGATTTGCACAATGTTGCAGTTCTTGACTTGTCAGACATTGCTTCGGCAGCATCTGTTCATTTCACCGTCTCTATGTGTGGCTCTCACGCCTTACTTTGTGAAGGATGCGTAGTTTATGTCTACCGCCTACAACCAAATGTCGAAAATTTGATGGAATTTATGGCATGCATCGTTTGTCCTCGAAGGGTCCTTGCTGTTAGCATGGATACTAGCAGCAAGCGTTATTCTGTTGCAATACTGCTCGTAAGAGCACCTTAAACTTCCTTAATTCGTGCATCAAAGCTTATATCTGACCTCACAGGATGGCCGAATGGGATTGGTTCATGATATAGTCGAGCAAGAAGCAAAATGCTCTTACAGAAATATTTGCAGTGAAGAAGATGGGCCTCGAAGTGTAGCAATATGCCCACAGCGAAGATGTGTAGCCTTTGGTTGTCAAGGTGGGATTGAGCTACATTGTAAGCTCAATCCTGTCTTTCAGCCGAGTGACGTTACTTCTGACGTTAAAGATCTAGGGGTCGACGCTCTTACTGGCCAAGACTTGAATCGCTGGTTTCCATTAACAGCCCCAACTGACTTCCTCTATTTTCTTCCACCTAGGCTCGGCATAGATTCCGCAAAAAAGCTTCGACTCATCTCTAGTGCTGCGCACCCCGAGGAAATGAATCCACTCGTCAAACGCTTTGGCATCAACCGTGGTTCTATTGCCCACTGGGGAATCAGGGAGCCCAGACTTGGCCAGAGCGATCACTTTCAAGCCGTACCCTTGAGTGATGGCTACAATGTCTTATTCACCGACCCAGTAAGTGCAAATTTATGTCTTGGGAGTGATGCTCCATTAGGGTGCGTCTACTAAAGCCCCGTTTCGTTTGGGAATTGCTGATGAGTATTTTCTGAGGTGGACAAAGGGGACCAACGAAGCTATTGAGGAAAATCCGACTCATCCCTCCCAAGTGTTTAGACCCAATGAACGAAGACTTGGAAGATGAAGATTTCAATGCCTGGATGAAGGCTACAGAAGCACAGTTGGATCAAGCGCGGCCTAGTGTTTATGCCTCGGGTGCAGACCTTCGGTATGGTTTACGGGTTGTAGCTGGCTACAACGACCGTGTCATATTCTTTTCAATCCCACCGGATCCATTCCACGGCATTGCTGACACGAACCACGACGTGAAAAACAAGGTGAATGGTGAAGACGCCAATGCTCTTAGAGAGCCCAATTCTGTATCGGAAGGTCCCATTACTATTCAAGGATGCTATGTTGACACTGTCGAAGGACTAGTCGATCTTGCGGTCCACAGTGGCCCTGAAATGGCGGTTTATGCATTATCTTCCAGTGGGATTGTCAAAGTTTATCAGCTTGATGGTACTACATCATGGCGTGGTTCTTCGGTTGTTAAGAAGTCTTTTGGGGAGAATGGGCAAGTTCTGGGCCAGCGAGTAGGTGGAGAGTGTGGCGAATTAGTGTGCGCATAGGACGCCGAGGGAAGTTCAGACGGTGATGAGTTTGGCTGGTATGCGGGCGGGTTCCCTACTTGGGATAGAAACCTAAGTGAGATTGAAGAGGAAAGACAAACCTGGGAGAGCGTAGCATCGCTGGAAAAATCATGTGGTGCATTGGATTGCGAAGTTGTTCTGTAAGATGGTCGGTCTGGTCTTTTTCTGGTTGAGGTCTGTCCAAAGGTCAGGTTTGGTGCGTAGAAAGTGCTCTGGGTATGGGACAGTTCCAACAAATCCGACTTGTGCTGCTCCCGGAACTGTCGGACAACTGCGATGCATCGCTGGTAAATCAGTGACTTGGACACATAAACCCTAACCTGGGATTTTTAGCGTTACAGCTAAGCATTTTTGGTGTCACATTGATCTGCTAGGCCAATTAGGCTTCCTGCCTCTCGCTTCTTTGTTGGCTGAGAGAAGTTGGGATTCGAGCCTTCGGCGAATCGTCACCCGTTTGAGTTTATACAGTTTCGGTCATGGCAAATCGAGGCGTTCCCAGACTCGTACGATAAGCCGGGTGAACAGGATGAATTCTGCGAGTGATATTGTTGACGTACGAGAACTGGAAGGGTAGAAGACCGGGAAATATTATGTTTCACAAAATGTTCTTGAGCTCATACGTTTGCTTTCGGCCGTGAGAACCGCTGGTGTGAGGTGAGAGTTTTGCTCCTCTTCGTAGGGGATTAATTCGCTCGTAGAAACCCTCGGTGAGACGGTGAGACTGTCTATACGCACGTATTACATTGCCGGCACTTACGTTCCCGGTCGGAATCAAGTGAAAAGATGCAAGGTGAACATGAGCTTGGCGTGGGTAACAGTTCAAAAGTGCGCCTCTCCCTCCCTAAATTCACCTCCTTAGCACCACATTCAACCCTCTGTATTTACAGATCACCTCTTCAAACTTCCCCGAAACCTTCTGACACGCCTGACCGATTCTTCATCATGAGCGTAGGTCTATCAGATTACGATTTCTCTCTTAATTGCGTTTCTCCAATACTTTATTACCCCACCATGCCCCACTACGAACCCCAATTATATCGTTTTTTGGAGCTGCAACCACGAGAATTGAACAAGCTTGTGAGACATAATACAATTGCTAACAAGTAAATTTGAATAGGGCTACTACATTGAAAACAAAGGTGTCGGCGACCGAACCATCTCCGAGGATTGGCGAGGTATGTACCTCAATAGCTTCTTCGTCTAGACACAGGAATTGATCTCTTTCCTTTAGTCCGCGGCTACAACCCTCTCACTCCCCCCGATCTTCTCCAGCATGAGATCCCACAGACGGAAAAGTCGAAGCAGACCGCCCTCTCGGCGCGTAAAGAAGCTGTCGCCATTCTCCACGGCAAAGACCCTAAGGACCGTATTATCGTTGTTGTCGGTCCCTGCTCACTTCATGACACCGAAGCCGCATTGGACTATGCCAAGCGCCTGATGGTGCTCAAGGAGAAATATGCTGACGACCTTCTAATTGTCATGCGTGCCTACCTTGAGAAGCCGCGCACTACTGTCGGGTGGAAGGGACTCATCAATGACCCCGACATTGACGGAAGCTTCAAGATCAACAAAGGTTTGAAGGTGTCAAGACAACTTTTCGTCGATCTTACGGATATGGGAATGCCTTTGGCTTCAGAAATGCTGGATACTATCTCTCCTCAGTTTTTGGCAGATTGTTTGTCAGTTGGTGCTATCGGAGCTAGGACTACGGAGTCACAGCTGCACAGAGAGTTGGCCAGTGGTCTTTCTTTCCCGGTGGGCTTCAAGAATGGAACCGACGGTACTTTGGGTGTTGCAGTTGATGCTATTGGAGCGTAAGTTATTCGTAAGGATTGGGTGGATACAGGGATACTAATAATATGTAGAGCCACACATTCCCACCATTTCTTGTCGGTAACGAAACCCGGTCTGGTTGCTATTGTCGGCACAAGTGGAAACGAAGACTGCTTCATCATCCTCCGTGGAGGAAAAGCTGGCACCAACTACGACAAAGACTCCATTAAGGCCGCAAAGGAGAGTCTACGTGCGGCAAAGACCCAAGACAGACTCATGGTCGATTGCTCCCACGGTAAGCACCATACAAATTTCCCATGAATGCCGTTGCTGACCCTCATTATAGGCAACTCTTCAAAGAACCACAGGAACCAGCCTAAGGTTGCCGCCGACGTCGCGGAGCAAATTGCGAACGGCGAGGATTGCATTATGGGTGTTATGATCGAGTCCCACATCAACGAGGGCAATCAAAAGGTTCCTGCAGAGGGCAAGTCAGGTCTTAAGTACGGTGTCAGTATCACCGATGCTTGCATTAATTTCGAGGACACGGAGAAGGTGATCGAGACCCTTGCTGCTGCTATCAGGACACGGAGAGAAAAGAACCAAGGATCAGAGGCTAAGGCCAATGGAATTAATTGATCAATGCTGAGTACTTTAACGAAAAAAAAAAGGGGGGGGGGAAAGTGGGGGTTTATTGCGTTTTCTGATCGGTTTTATTAGGGTTTGGGGAATAGTTTAGGGATTCTTTGTTCATTGGGTTCAGGATTTGGGGTTAATGGGCATGTGGGCGTAAATTTGTCACTGGTTATGTTAGTTAGATATTGCATTGATCCTTTGTCGTGCATATAAACACCACCACTAGGTATACTACCTCTCTTGGTCATGATATTGCTAAACTCTGCTGTGAAATTGCTTGTAACTCATGGGGTGCATGTACCAGGTTGTTCTGACCCTGGGCCCCTCTACCGGTAAGTGCGGTTCTTCGGTGGGATAGATCCATGGAGCTCGAACTTGACTGTCTGACAGATTGGTGCTTATTGGACCTCGGGATTTCTCGGACGCCCCAGGAGTATATAGGATCTAGATTGGTTATGACCTTTGGGAAACCCTAAACAAACATGTCTGCCGGGGCGATCCTCGGCAATATATAGCAGCCATTGCAACAACTGCAAGTTAGCGGGATTTCATCCATCCCACGACCGTATATGTACAGCTACTTCCTAGGTAGTTAACCAATACGACAAACCAAAGCACCCACCATGGCTTCATCGGGGTCCTCCCTCCTTTGCTCCTGGTTCCCATGGACCTCCAGTCCCATCATCGTTGCGGCGCCAATGCGTACCATCTCTGGCTCTGCCCTCGCCGCAGCAGTTTCAAATGCCAATGCGCTGGGCTTCTTCGGCGCGGGATTCTCCCTCGATGAACCAGCTGTGAAGCAAGACCTCGATGCAACCCCTGCCCTCCTCCCCGCAGAGAACGGAGAAGCATCAACTCTCCCCTTCGGAATCGGCTTCCTGATCTTCAAAGCCTCGCTTCCGCTCGCGCTAGAGGCGACAAAACTCCACCGTCCCGCGGCGGTGTGGTTCTTTGCCCATGCAGATTCTGAGCAGTTGCGGGAGTGGGTACAGGAGTTCCGGGATGTGGCGCCATGGACAAAGGTGTTGGTCCAGATATCATCTGTGGCAGAAGCAGCTGAGTTGCTGGAGCTCGGGGTGGATGCGATTGTGGCTCAGGGTGTGGCGGACTCTGGTGGGCATGGGAGAAAGGCTGGTGGGAGCATTCTTACGCTGGTTCCGGAGGTGAAAGATTTGGTAAAGAAGATGGGAAGAGTTGTGCCCGTGCTTGCTGCGGGGGGGATTATGGATGGGCGGGGGGCTGCGGCGGCGCTGGCGCTGGGAGCGGATGGAATTGTTTTGGGGACTAGGGTAGGGATTAATTCCTTCTGAGTTGAAGGGTAGAGTGGGCTGACGATGAGGGAAGTTGGTGGCTAGTGTTGAGAGCGATGCGCCGGAGAACTTTAAGCAGTTACTGGTGGACACGGGAGATGGGGGATCCAGCACAGTAAGGTACGTCCCGCAGGAGTTCATCGGGGCGACCATAGGTTAATGTGTCGAGAAGAACTCGAGTCTATGACGATCTGAGAGGCACTGGCCGTTGGTGGCCGCAGCAGTATGACGCGAGAGTGATCATCAATGATTCCTTACGGGACCACAATAACGGAATGGACGAAGAGACAAATCTGGGACTATATCAGACTGCCTTAAAAGAGGATGATTTTTCAAGGTTGACAGCATTTTCGTAAGTTCTCCCCTTTCACCACCTAGGAGAGCGTGTTGATTGAAGCCTTCGGATCTTTGGTATTGTAGAGGTTTGTCCCCCACCCCTCTCTCCCGTGGTTAAATATCTCATATTGACTGGTGAAATAGGGACTGGCGTAGGACTGATTCGCGAGATCCTTCCGGCGGGCGAGATTGTACGAGGTGTCCGGCAGGATGCTCGGGAAATTCTTCTGGAGAGCCAGAGAACTCCTGGGATGAGGCTGTAGATCAAGTTCTCGTGTGATATATACTCACCCCAAAAGGTGTAAAGATGTATCTATTGATAATGAACTCAACAATAGCGAGCTAATTCCCAACCCAAGCATGGAGGCATCAAAGCTACAAATTGAAGTGAATGAAAGCTGGAAATCCAATACCTGCCGGATATGAAACTCCAATAAGGTGCCAGTAAACAATTTGTGAAACTTCTGCTATTTATTCTCCGTTATGTCTAGTTGATCTACACATTGTTGCATATGGCCAAGAGACTACACAACTCATCACCCTCCCACGCACACCAGATTCCACCGATCCCCATAACACGGCGGCAGCATCATATGCATTCTCATACAATCAATACGTTACATGTCTTTCCTATACACAGCACACAGCACACAGCACACACCGCACAAAGTACATCCATCAATCCATTCCATCAACCCATCCATCCATGCTTTCCATCCTCAGTCTATCAACAAACGAAAAAAAAAAGAAAAAAAAACATGAACAAGAAAAACCTCCAAGTCGCCGTTTCCACTCTAAATACAAAGTTAGAAAGAATAGAAAGAAAGAAAAAGAAGTTAACCCTATAGATACTGATATACGGGGAGATAATGTACAATACCCTTTCTCCAACTAACCAACTACCCCATCGTAAAGTACAGTTCCCACACGCAAGAGAAACACCCACCAGAGCTTTTTTTGTGTTGAACAACCTACCAAGGGACCAATCCATCACATTAATCACGCCCGGGGATACGGGACGAGGGCAGGAAGCGGGGGGAGGGTCCCATTGCGCCGCACCTACCAATTGCAGCGACTAGAGACCATAAAAAATGACACGAAATATAAGACGAAATCCGGGGAAGAAAAGAAAGGGAAGCGAAAATAATATATCAGAAAAGAGCTATAAGAAGCAAAGATAATGCCGAATGCAACACCATGGAAAAATAAAATCAAACCCATGCACACCCAAAAAAACGAAAACATGGACCCTAAAACCCCAAACAACGACAAGTAAACAATGGCCCCAGAGACACCAGACAAGCAGAGAAGATGCGGGTAAAAAACGCAGGAATATTAGTTCAAAAACCCTTTACAACCGCTAGAGCCACAAAGACATGGTATTCGTTCATCACTATCAAGTTCTCGTTCAAACTTGTAGTCATATGTCAATTCCTCGTCTAGGAGGCATGTAAGCCGCAGTTCCGAGTAGCATTGTGGGATGTGGAACTTACTCTCTTTAATATCCCTCATTGCGTATATAACAATTCGTTTGCTTCCCTCGACTTTGATGATTTTTGCAGTGCAGTTGGGGGTACAGCTGTGGTTGATGAACCGTGCAATACCGCCCTTCTTTGTGGCATCGATGACAGTGTTTTCGTCGATACGGAACAGGTAGCTACTTCCGATACCACTCTTGATATACTTCTTTTCCCTCATATCTGCAACCTGCTGTCGTACAATCTCTCCGACGTATTCGATGATCATGTCATTGGCCGAGATATTCTCCATTGCGTATAAACCCCAATTGTGAATAGCAGATCGTGCAAACCTGACAGGTTTCTTTCTCTTCTTCAGTTGATTAAAGCGCATAACATCTGCATCAGCGCTAAGAATCTGCTTCTGGTTATTAAGTTCTTGGACCAAACGTCGATTATTGACTCGGTTCTCCCGAGATGAGGATACTGGTTTGTTGCCTGACGTTCTTGACGGTGCTGTTGGCGAGACCTGAACAGCTGCATTTGCACGCTTCGCTGCAACAGCCAGACGATGCGGAAGATACTTTGACTTCTCGGCTTCAGGAATCTTGCGGTACCCCTCGGTTCTTGCACAGCCGGAGGGGTTGGGACGATAGAAGCCTTCGATCTTCTCCACCGTGTGGGTGACACCTGCGTCCAAATAAACAACTGATAGTGGAAGTTTAGAATGGGGTACTGCTTACCTCTTTTGCCATCCCGATTGGCCGCTTTGACTTCCTTCACCTTGCACGTCCATGCATGAACGTTGCCTATGGGTGCAGAAACATCATCTTTCATAGCCATCCGCAGGAACCTTAGATCCTCATCATCCTTGACTAAGGACTGCAATCCGTCAAGATCCATAATCATTTCAAAGTCGTCATCCAAAGTCACTCTTGGACAATCGGTACTAGAGATTGTCCAAGACAGGTCAATGGTGGGTGCCTCTGTTGCTGGGACGTCCGTTTCGACGTCCATTTTGTCTAGGTGAAGGTTCAATGGTACTTCTGCTGCCATTTTAGATCCTACCAAATTTTCGTCATGGCCCATGATATCAATCGTCTCATCCTCATCTTCAATGGGTTTATGCCCGACCCCTTCCGGTGCATCTTCACACATAAGCGACTTCCTGATCTTCTTCCTCCGCACGATAGCATCTTCATCACTGTCATCAATAAAACCGTTCATATCCGGCGGCGTTTCGTCTTCATCAACCTCCATACGACTTTCCTCCGGTGATCTTTCGACTGACCCGCCTGCCTCGTCTTCGTCGTCTGTCGACACCGCAGCGTCCTTGAGCCTTGATGGAGTACGCGCTCCAAGGCTTCGTTTCCGCTTCCGGTTTCGCATATCCGCTAATGATGCAGCAATACTTGCAGAATCTTCGTCACCGATATCCGTTGAGAGTGCTCGAGATGCTGAGCCGCGTGATACCGGCCGATGATCCGTAGTGGTGGACTCATCGTCCGATCCACCCACATCATAGTGATTGAGCCTGTGAGCCAACGGCCTTGCATCCCCGTTCCTCTGACCTCGAATGCCATTTGGAAGAGGCGATGCGTCAGATGTAGGTGTCTCTGGTCGCTTCGGTTTATGCTTTTTGAACCGTGGGAGGGCAGTGAGTTGTGTTGGGCGACCATCTGAATGAAGACGCTTCAGGGTAGCCGTGGCGGAGAGTGCAGAGAGGGGGACGACTGCAGAGCCTGGGGAATCGCTAGCCACAGCTAAAGTAAGGTTCGCGTCTACTATCATGCCATCTCCCTTCGGCGGCTCTTTAATCTTCCTCCGCTTGGCTAATCGCTCGCGATCCAAAAGATCATATATAAGCGGATCGGCCACTCTTTTCCGAACATCTGATATTAATGCAGTATGCAATTCCTTTACCACTAGATCGGTAGTATCCCTGATGATATCCACTCTCTCGGGCTTCCTCTTGGGTTTTGGTTGAGGGGACGGTGACCGCGATTTGGATGACGCATTTGGATCCCCGCGTGGGTAAGGCTTCATATGCATCTGATATGAGAAAAGACGATCCCCATGACACATACGATAGCAATTGTCCAGGCCTCGTTTGTTCTCAAACACCACAAAGAAGCCCTCCCTATCGCAAAGTATATCCTGTACGCCAAAATTCTTCAGCCGGCCATATAGATGCCTGCAAAACCGCTGTTCTCCAGGAATATATCGTGACGAGATAAACACAGCTGGTCGCCGTCCCAACTCATCGATGGCTCTGTAGACTGTAGGTCGAGGCTTTGAGAAGCGGTTATCATGATCCCGAACTAGACTCTGATCTCGCCGCACCGGTAGGGAGTTCTGTGGCTTGGTACCAGCCGTGTCTCCCCCGCAGGATGGTGGTGGTCGGTTCCAGGCCGCTTGTTCCTCCTCTTTCCGCCTGGCTTCCTCCTGCTGTCTTCGTTTGTCCTCCAGCATACGATTCACTACTTTTGTACATTTCAACCCGTCTCGATCCAATACCACATTAACCTTTTGCATCGCAATTTTTAGACTGCCTCCCTTCTGAACAGCCCGCTTGGCCGCGTGGTGACCTAATGTTTTAGCGGCCTTGTTATCGCGGTAGATGATGCTGCAAACGCCTAAGGAACCCCCGGTTGTCGGATCCACCTTCAGTTCGAACTTTTCGATCTCGCCAAAGGGTCTGAAATTCATTAGGACTTCGTGTTCGGTTGCGAGAGCAGATAATCCGGTGATAAGAATTTGCGCTGGTGGACCAGGACCAATGTAATGTTGATCCCACTCCCATCTCGCTCGGTCTAGGGCAACACGGACTTTTTTCTTTCCAGCTTTCGGGCCCTTGATATAGTCGGGATGGAAATTCCGGGGGTCTTCTATTGGCGTTGGTACCTGGTGAGATATTAGTATACTATTGTACGCAATGATCGCACACAGTCGTCGGAGCCGCAAAAGTGTAAAATGTATGTACGTACGCCTTCTCCTTCATAGCGATAAATAGGCTGTTTACCCTTCCTCGAAGCGGGGTCTTTATCAAGAACTGGGTCATATTTAATACGACAGTTTTGCTCTAGCGGTTCAGGCTTCACGGCAGCTGGTGGTGTTGCTTTAGGAGTCGGGATTGTTGGTCGGGGTGGCTCCTTGTATGTCTCAACTGGAGGCAACCTCTCAGCTTTGGATGTCGCTCTAGGGCTGGATTCTGGGGGCGACAAACTTGATGTCGCAGGAGTCAGTTGGGAGTTACTATGAGCCGGTATAGAGGCGGCGGATGTAGTACTGCCAGCCGACCGAGCTCCCGATATATCTCGGTCGTACTCATCGTGTGCTCGGCGCTTCGCCTTTTCCCTTTCCTTCGCGGCTCTCTCGGCCTGAGCTTTTTTAGCCAGCACCGAGGGAGCAGAGGGGAAGAAGTCGGCATATCCTGCGCGCGACATTGTCCGCTGGCTATAACAAGCGTCGCATTTACCGAGGACGTTGCAAGGGATTAATACACGGTCCAAGAAGGAGCAACGACAATGATACTGACGGGAATTGGTGGAAGATGGCTGTGGGTGTAAGAGAGAGAGAAGTGTCGCGTCGGGAACTTAGTTAGACGCGCTGGAACAGAGAGGAAAAAAAGCGACACGAGGCTGCGGCGGCGGGGGTTGCTCCTTGGTAGTTGAGGATATTGCGGCAAAAACGAGCGTGAACAGCTTCGTGACTGCAGCCGAGAAGGAAGTGTCTAGAAAGTCGAAGTCGTGAGTAGGGTAGACGCAAGGGGGGGGGGGTTGAACGTTCTCGAGCGTCTGTACGTGAGAGAGAGGAGAAGGAGAGGAGAAGCCTTTGAGAGCTATTCGGATACACTTGACACTCGACTTGGAGATGGGAATTACTCTGCGTCTGCGATTAGGAAGGGGGCAGGAAATCGGCATTCCAGCCAGCGCTTGCCCGCTTATGGCATAGTTTCTGTCGGTGACAAGCACCCCTTATTTCTATTTCAACCTTCTTCACCCTCGCTGACACTCTGACACTGACACTGACGCTCTGATGAACAACAGCAGCAACCCATCGCCTCTCTCCACAGTGTCTCGCTGCATCCTACACAGCCCAGCACAAAGCACGTTGATGTCCACAGCGATGAGGTAAAAGCGCCACCACCTGCTCTGCTCTACTCTGCCTGCTCCATAATATGCCGTTTCTGCAACCGGCAACGCGAATGCACGTGCTCCATTCAATCTGGTCTCTACAGCAGACAGCTCAGCAAAAAAATGAATGAGAAGTTTCGCGCACTCCCGGCCCTCCCGAACTGTCGGCGCCTACATAGAGCGACAATCCACTACTACTACTCCCGTAACCGTTCCTGTGCCCGCTGCGTGTAGCAAGCGTCGTAGCCAGATGGCGCGACCCGAAATACTTGGAAAAGCAAATCACACCCAACTTCAACAACCGACACTTCATGAACAGCACGAAAACCACAGCAACGAAGCACAGCGGTTTGTACCGGTGCATTTACCGGGCATATATGTTCTTCCTTGGGTTTAGCAAAGCTCTTTTTTGGACGATGTTGGATGATGTCAGTGTTTCTTCGGATATCCGAAAAGCCCGACTGCCTCTTAACCAACCTTTACCCAGCCCATTCTGACAGCGCAAGACAGTATAGCTTCGGCGACTACTTATCAGTTATTCAAATCAGACTTGGAGTTGATAGAAATCCTTTCTCGACCTTACCGTCACCACGCAACCTGGGAGTGACTCGGCGGCGAACGACATCAACTGCGCAGGCTACGAAAATCAAGCACTTAATCAGCTGTTGCCGCCCGTTTAAAAGTGCCTTCATCGATCTTCAGTCCAATGACGATATATTTGCTACCCCTTGTCTCTGTGATCACTTTTATCCCTCAAGAAACTTGCGTGCCTTACAGTCTCCGAACGCCTGATTTCTGTGTTCGCACCTGGTCGCAGCTCTCTTCGGGGCTTCTCGGTGCGGTAGTCCAGCGCATATATAACGCGAAACGTTTGTGCATAGTACCCAACGAAGTTCTACTCTTCTCTACTCTACTCGCTTACGACTCTACCATCTATCGCGACCTGTTTGTAACTACTATCCTGAAGTATATATGACGACGGTGGTGGATGGTTGAGCTGTCAGGACCTAATTGGATAATTGGATAGATGGCTATGATCTGTGCGCTTAGTTCAAATATGAGGGTTTTTGCTTCGATGTTTCAGAATTCCACAACGGTTTTTCTCCACATTCTACTTTCCGCCTGTCGCTTCTTCGATTCCGAGATGATGTCAAACTGCTGGTGACCACCCCACTTCCTAGCCAAGCCACCCACAACCGAACCCGCCCCTACCCAAAATTAGCTGCGGCTCACCCACCGCATCCCGACATCCCCGCTTGCCACAAATTCGCAACACGTCCGCCCGTAAAAAATGAAGATCCTAACAACAAACTACATTACTTGCGCCGTTAAGGCTTGCAAGACCTCGCCTGCCTCCTTCCCCCTCCACTTCAAAGATGCAGAATTAGTCCAGGAAGAGCTCGAGCTCAATTCCGAATTTATCGTCAATATCCTTTCGCGCATAGAATGGCCAGCGCTACTACAGACCGCCGTTGAGGCATGTGCGTCCCCTCCCGCCGTGGCTTCGCGACTCTAACGCATACGCGTAGTTGGGCTTCACGACGCTCCCGCCGCAGAAACCGGAGGTCGACCAGCTCGACGAGAAGATGGTGAAGGATCTGCATAGGCTGCTGGTCGAGACGCAGGTCATGGAAGGAAAACTAGTGTGCGGGAATTGTGGACACGAGTATAACATCCACCAGGGAATTGCGAATTTTTTGTTGCCGAATCATTTGGGTATAATCCCCCTACCCCGGCAGCGAGAGTCTAGGTGTTGGCGGCGCTGACAGTGGGAAAAGTCTAAAGATGGGTATAATTGTAAAAAAAAAAGGAGTTTGGGATTGGGATTCAGATATAGACTTAAGTGCGCAGTTCAGCGACCGCGGATGCGAATGCCAGACCGACGGCGAACTCGCTTTTACTGGACGATGTGAATATGGATAACCATACCGCGGAGGTCGCTCAATCTCTCACAACTATCAGCTTTTGTGAACACCTTGTCAACTGAAGGCCATGCCAGCGCTTTCTCTCTCTACTAGACGGTGCGCGAGGAGGTAACGGGAATGCCCCAATTAGAGGATACTAGGGTAAGAGAAGAATAAAGATCACACTTGCCCATAGAATACTTCTACAGAAATACAAAAGAGGCTCAATCATTCCGACACCCGTTCAATCCATAACCTGCAGCAATATGCACAACAAAAAAACAAAGCAGCAAAGTACAAAGTAGTACCTAAGTTGTATTTCAGATCATGAATAAATAAAAATGCAAGCGTAGTCTCATTTCCGCATAAACCGCTGCTTCAACCCAAAAACGTGTAATGGTGATCGATCACATACCCATCGCTATAGCAGCCCAAAGCAAAACTCCAAAGCCCATTGCAGAAAGAAACAAACAGGGGACTTAGCCACTATTCGCTATGTCGCCTCCCCACTTCGATCCCACCCCCATGATCTCCACGGCCACGTTGATTATCGTGGAGACAGTCCAGATGGCAATCAGAGTCCACCCGATCCTTCGGGACATCATCCATTTATTGAGCGGCACCCACACAAGTAATACCACTAGCGTTATAAGCAGGGTGGCAGCACTGATAATGAGCGTACTCGAGACTTCGATCTTGTACACCGTCTTCCCTTTGCTCAACGTCATGTACAGCCCGCCAATCCCTACGCCGAGCAAGATGTTGAGCATAGGGCCGCCAAAACATGCACTCAGTGCCATTACCGGGAAGCCCAGACGTGCCACAGTGATATCAGCCACCAAGTCACCCAGAGAGTTTCCAACCGCAAATATCGTAAGTCCCAGGATGGCATCCGAGATGCCAAATATTACGCTGAACGCCTTCAGGATCCCTACTACTTCTTCCGCGATAGTCGATATCCAGGAGATTGCGACGACGAAGCCCGCGAAGCAGAGAAGGTATCGAAGGCGCGGTGGTTTGGAGGGTGACGTTAGAGAAAGGAGGAAGGCGAGACATATGAGCCCTATGAGGAGGGCCCAGAGTATGGGTTTCAAAAGGGAGGTCTCCGAGTCGGCGAAGACAACAAGAACTATAAATATTGGCGCGGTAATACATTGAACCGCAACTAGCCATCGATTCCAGTCTTTATTGGGGTTTTTTGCCGGGCTGCTCGGTGGCATCATAGGTGATGCAGCGCTGGTATTACTAATAAAAGAAATTGGACTCCCCGGCGGATGCCCATTGCTCTGGTCGTGAGGGTGGAGATGGTGATCAGATGGCGCGTTGTCGTTGCCCTCCACAACAGGAAGGGTGGCGGTGAGGAGGAAGACACTGGGGACGGCGACAAGCGCAAATACCTTTTGGAGGAACGTTTTATCGTAGAAACCGCTGAGAGTGGGAAAGAAAGTATCATATAGATGTTGGGGAGAGGGCGCAAAGTTGTAGGGCCAGTATTTGAACCGTTTCCATTGCGATTGCGGACCACTAAGGCTCAGGGCGGTCATGGAGGAGTCCATTGATGGTCGAGGTATGCGAATAGCGGGTGGTGAGGACGGATGGTTTCGAATTGGAACCGAAGAATCCGTTATTGCGCGGGAACTTATAGACTCACTATCGGAATCAGGCACTAAGAAGTGAGGAAGCGCTTTTGACAAAGGTGAGACTGGTGCAGAATGAGTTGGTGAGTGGGATGGGCTTGTCCCGTTTGAAAGCGGTGGTGCAAGGAATTGTGGTGGGTCAATTCGTAAGCCCGAAGGAGGTGAGGTGAGACCAGGACCATTCTGCTGAAGTTGTGGCTCTAGAATCTCTTGTCCGTCGTCTAATTCGAGCAGCAAATCAGGTACACGGTGGTGAGAAGAGAAGGTATCCGTATTGACCGAGGCATTAGCTGCATCGTTTACGGAAACCGCACGCATTCTACCTGATGGCCCAGCGGCTGGTCTTAACAACGATTGCGGTGTGTATGGACCGTCCACCCCGGCTGTATTTGGCTCCGATAGTGTTTCGGTAGATAGTAGTTCGTCTGAATATCTTCGGAGATGGATCTGTCGGCCTTGGAGATTCTTAGTCTTTTCCAAGGAGTTTAGAACTGCCCGAAACTCTAGAGCGCCCACCAACGAAGGCCTGATAGTATGGGACGTCGCTGTTGTTAATCGTCTGTCCATTCCAGGCCGGCTTCTCCTCATATTGTTGCTCAGCTCTGCAAACTCTCGTTGCTCTTGTTCCTCTTCGTCCTCGTCGTCATCGCCATCCTTTCTGGCACCGTTTTCCAAGGCTCCGAAATCATGTAAATTCTCTCCATCCTGGCCCCTCTCACCAACCCCTCCGTCTTCATCGTCCTCATCGTCAACCAGTAAATCCTCTTCCTCGGGAGCTATGTGGTGCTCCCTTGCGTGCCGCTCCTTCCGTCGCTTGAGCTTTCTTCTTCCTGCCATCCAATGCCACCCCAAAACGAAGACCACATATAACAAATAAAACACAATCATCACAACACATTCCCACATCTGTATTCTACCATCAGCCAGAAAAAATAATCCAAACATGACGGCCACAGCAAAAAACGACACATCGCGCACGAATGACTTTCGTCCAACCTTGAAAGGTCTGACGACAGCCATAGAACCGGCCACAACCCCAGTGATAAAGCACGCAGCACCAATAAGCTCGCCGACAGCAAGGGAGCCAGAGTCTATCTTCATGGCAGCAAAGGTACTGAAGACATCCGGTGATCCATTCCCGAATGCAAGAAAGGTCACGCCAGCCATGCTCTCTGACATGCCGAGTATGGAGGCGATGGTGGAAAGATTGACGCAAAAGAAGTCGCTCGCAGCGATACCGATAGTCGTGAAGAGCATTGCAAGCCACGATGATAAGATAACGAACGCAAAACCTCGAGTATATTCCAAACGACAGTAGTAGAGGTCAAGGTAATCGAGCAAGCCAACCCTTTCATCCTGGCAATATTCACGAATGAAAGCGCATTTGTCTTTGGAACTATGTATATTGCGGCACTATTGAAATCAGGGTCGCCGCGATATAGAAGTAGAGGGAGAGCTCGGATTGATGTAACTTACCTCCTGAACTTGGACCGATAGGTGGTGGGGTTTCAGGTCTCTCTTCCATAACCCAAAAAAAGATTTTTCGGAGGTTGGTTTCAACGGGAATGTACGGTCGATGTTATCGAGTGATAGTTTGTTCGGTCGAAGTACTCGTTTCGCATCCGTATTCGTTGACAATGATACAAGCAAGAGTATCTCGAGCAACGACAGCAAGCCTTTGGGAAGCTTCATAGTGTTAAGAAACGGTTAATGTAAACTCGAAGAACAGTTTAGCGGCGGAGAAGAAGTCCTTATGAGGGTGCGGCTGTGCATCTCTCCGGGAGCTGCAACGTGAGGTTTTCTGAGTTGGGCGCAATATAAAAGTATCCGGGTTCTGTGTCTGAACTTATGACGAATGCTATTCAATACAATCATCGCCACCCTGCAAGCTTGACCGCCACACCACACCATGAATCATGGAATCTCATCCGACGCCATGATTTTCTGAGTGGCGTCCGGTATCCAGGGTAAACGTACAAAAAAGTTGAAGTCTCTAGATTGTTCTCCATTTCAATCATTAAGATTGGAGGAATTACAATTGAAATTGATTTGATCGCTTTGAAACAGATCGCACCAATCACGTGACTGATAAGATAACTAGATCTTGCTTTGTTTACCTGCGCGCAACATCCATCGCTAGCCAAACTAACAGAATCACTCTTCAACCTGACCAACAAACTTCGCAACTAACAGTACAGACTCGACCAGCAGCGGCATTAAACCTTCGCTATGGCTCGAGCAAGGGGCCAGGCCCGTCAAAGCAACGTTGCTACGCCGGCACGAACCACAAAGATTCCCCTAAATGACGATTCAGCGGAAAAAGCCAAGCGCCTTAGAGAGCGCTCTTTGCTTCAGTCCATCCAGAAACAGAAGATGAAGGCTGCTGCTTCTCCGGGAAATCGCCGACAGACCATAGGGACAGATGGCTCACCAAAGACTCCAAGGAATGTTGGAACAACGAGGGGTGGAGAGGGAATAGGGATTGATGCCGTTACCCCGCTGAGGAAGGTCCCGATTTTGGCCAACTTTGAGGAGTGGATGAAGATGGCTACGGATAATGTTGGAGCGCTCCGTGCATTGCTCTTTGCTTTTAGGAGCTAACAAACACGGGATTACAGAAAATCAATGCTACAAATTCGTGGAATTTCGCGTTAATCGATTATTTTCACGATATGAGTTTGTTGAAGGAGGGTGACAGTGTGAATTTTCAGAAGGCTAGTTGCACATTGGACGGCTGCGTTAAGATCTACACTAGCAGAGTCGACTCGGTAGCAACGGAAACTGGGAAGCTGCTCAGCGGGTTGGCGGATAGTAGCAACACGAAAAAAAAGGGTCGGGGCGAGGATGAGGAAGGTGAAGGAAGCGATGAAGAGGAAGGAGATGGAGATGGCGAAGGGAGGCCGAAGCCGAAGCGGCGAGTATGTTTTGCCTTATATCGTGATTGTGGGATTGTAGTATTGTTAACATCATCAGACCCAACGTTCCTCAGAAGCAACCCTTGCGAAGGACTTCAGCCAGCTGCAAATCAAAAAGCTGGAGCTCGAATTCTCCGTCGATCCGCTTTTTAAAAAAGCCTCAGCAGACTTCGATGAAGGCGGCGCGAAAGGCCTTCTACTCAACCATCTCTCCATTGACAGTAACGGTCGGATAGTATTTGACAGCAGCGATGACAAAGAGAAGGGAAGAAAGGATGAAGACCCAGACGAGGAAGTTGATAAGGAAGTAGAAGAGGTGTCTGTGGAGCCCGCGGAGATTGCAAACAAGCTTGCTGGTCTTAGGAACCAATTTTTCCCAGATCTGTCCAAGTTAGACAACCAGGACATCTGCCCATCCCTTAAGAACGTCGACTTTAGTGCCCCGGGGACATTGGATATACCATTCCTCAAAGCTCTGGAAGACCGCGATGGCAACGTAGACTTCCCATTACCCAACGCAGCCGCGAATGATGATTCTGATGGTGGTGGTGGAGGTGATATGGCTTTTGGTTTTGACGATGGCTACGGAATAGGCGGTGACGATATGACAATGGCATTTGGCGAAGGAGGAGAAGCCTGGGCCAACGAGACCATTGCCGACGCAGCAGACCGCCTTCTGAGTCCATCCAAGCGACCACCGCTTGGATTTGGAGGACCCGCCGACAAGGAAGCGGGTTTCGATCCTGATAGCAGCCGGAACTTCGGAGTTGCCGGAGGCGCACAAGAAGATATTCTAAGTTACTTTGACGAGGCCTTACGGAAGAACTGGGCGGGACCTGAGCACTGGCGGATTAGAAGAATTAAAGACAGCTCGAAGCCAGCAACCGCCCCAGTAAGGACAAGAAAAGAGAAGGAAGCTTTTGAAATCGATTTCATGAACCCCGGTGCGGATATAACTGACGAAATGCTGGTGCCCCCGAAGACAGCACATACTATCAATCTCCCTAAGAGGGAGCGGATAAGTAACACTAGGAATCTATTACCGGATGATAAGCACTTTAATTCACGCCAATTGATCCGACTCTTCTTAAAGCCGAAGGCGCTTGCCACCCGGAGGAAGCAGTATAATGCCGGACCGGTAGGTGCACAACAGGCGGAGCCTCCGGAGAACCTCGATGAAGAATTCTGGGCGAAAGAAAATATGGCGGGCGAGATCCAAGCTTCGTCAACACCTGATCCAAAAGCCAATTATGACGCCAACTTCTTCAACGATGATAACCTCGACCTACCAGCAGGACTCGGCGACGACGACGATGATGATGCATTTGCGGACGCTCGCGAAGCGTTTTCTCCTGACGTCAACGGCGCCGAAATCCCTGGTGCTGTTCCTAGTGAAACAGTACCAATGTCCCAATTCCCAACTTCACAAGCCATCGATTTTGGAACGCAGTTAGTAACGCAGAGTCGACGAACTAGACCGGAATACATGCAGTACGCCCGTGTAGCAAAGAAGGTGGATGTCCGTAAGCTGAAGGAAAATATATGGAGTGGCCTTAAATTCGAAGCCACCCCCAGCCAAAACCCTGGTGTTGTATGTGTCCCCATTTTTTGTCTTGCGTAGGTTACTCACTCAGTTGCAGCAAACACCGGAACCCACACCAGCACCTAACTTTGAAGAGCCACGGAAGTTCACACAGGTCATCAATGACTTACGTGAGGTGTACCCGGAGAAAACAATGTCTGATATTAGTACGAGCTATTGCTTCATCTGCTTGTTACATCTTGCGAACGAGAAGGGGCTTGTGGTGGAGGAGGATGGTGGGAACTTGCAAGAGTTGATGATCAGGAAAGATCTATCCGCGGGTGAGGCCGATGCTTTTTAGTCACTGATACTTCGGTTCGTGTGCGTTCTGATAGAAAGCCAATGTCGTGTGTTCAATCCTATTACTGTACTTTCTGTTTTACAAGGGCGCTGTGGCGTCGGGTTGGGGTTTCTTCCGTTTCTTGTTGATCTTGGGTTGGCTGTTACAAGTTTTTTGGAATTGTTTTGAGGGTCAATCGATTCTTATGATTGTGCAAGTTGTCCTGGGGGTGATAGCGTTAGCTCTCTACCCCGTGTGAGAGTGACCTACTGTGGTATTGGTATAACACTCCATTAGGTATCTCGTTCTTTGCCCTCCTTGCCAATAATCCCATTCTGTTCGGTGTACTCAACGGTGGACCTTGGGTCACCAGACTTCATAAATCCTTACTCAGTAAAGTCATGGACGAGCCAGCAGGACAGTCTACTCGATGGGGCACGCAGCCAAACAACCACCGGCCCAATTGATCATAGATCATCACTCACAGAATATTTATCTCGGGATTTCAAAAATCGTCCCAGGATATCTCATCTCGTACCCAATACAAGAAGCCGCAGGGAATCCATGGATGCCGTCGTGCACTCCAGAATTCCTGCTTGCCTGAGGCTTACGTGGAATGTCTGACCGCGAACACCTTCTATTCCTCGGCTTGTAGACTATACCTAGCATGTGATTTCAGCCTGGGCTATATATGCGCCCACCTAAGACGTGTCTTGCTTCTTCCCGCACGCTTTCCCCGCATACATATCGAACGCCCCAACCCACCGGGCCCAGTCTAGAGTTAAAACAAATTGCGCGACAAACAAAAAGCTCAAACAAAAAAACAACCATGTTCCTCGACCTCGAAAAGCACCTAATCTTTGTGCGCTCTCCCCCGCTTTCTTCCCGCGCCAGCCACTGACAGCCCACAAGTATGGCACCTACCACTCAAACCCAACAAACGTGTTTATCCACATTGTCTTCGTTCCTATTCTAATGTTCACGATGATGCTCTGGTGCGCGAACGTAGTTTTCCCTGGTGCCTCGTCACCATACGCAAATCTGTCTACTTTGGCATCCAGCGTTTACGCGCTGCTCTACATCCTGATGGAGCCGGTGGCGGGGTCGCTGCTGGCGCCGTTCGTGATCGCGCAGTCGCTCGCGGGCACCTGGTGTATTGAGCGGTTCGGGGCGTCGGATGCAAATAAGATTGCGGGGATGGTGCAGCTTTTTGCCTGGATTTCGCAGTTCATTGGGCATGGCGTGTATGAGAAGAGGGCTCCCGCACTGCTGGATAATCTTGTCCAGGCGCTGTTTCTGGCACCGCTGTTTGTGTGGATTGAGGTGCTGTTTATGGCGGGTTATCGCCCGGAGCTGAAGCAGAGGCTGCAGGAGAAGGTGAGGGTTGCGAGGAAGGAGTTGGATGAGAAGGCGGCGAAGGGGTTGTGAACTGAACAGTGCGACTGGTGGTGCGGAATTCAGGATGGAGGTGTGCATGAGTGATCTGGTGGGTGGTCAATGGGTAATGATATCAAATGTGGTCTTTCGTTTTTGTGCAGGGTGCTTTTCTCATATATGTTGGTTTTTTGGGGTTATATTTTCTGGTCGGGTTGATTTCTGGGTATCTGTCTTCAAAAAATAAAGGATATGTGGCCAAATTTCACAACCATTGAGCAGTCAAAGACACTATGTTCATCGCCTCACTGATATAATAGTGCCATGCAACACAACCTGATCAACAAAAATCAAAGAGTTCCCAATCATCGTAAAGAAAATAACTGAGATACAAGAAGCAACGCCAAACACCGTACCTCCAGAGACCCATCCCAAGAAATAAGCCAAGAAACCTATGATCCAATGCCCATCGAGACGCTAGCGACTAATCCATCCCGACGCCACAGCAGAAATGCAACATAGATATATAAGGAAAAATTCGTCACTACACTTACTCCTTTGCAGCACCAACATCAACTTTCTTCGCCGGCGGTTCTCCTTCACCCAGAACACTCCCACCTACACTATCACCTGTACTACTACCGCCATCACCGCCATCACCATCACCATTGCTATTACTGTCCAACGGCCTCTTCATTGCCTGGCTAGCCTTCAACTTTCCCAGATACTGTTGTAGCACTTCGGGGGGCATATTCTTCAGAGCTTCCGCAACCTGCGGGTTCTTCAAAGGCGTCTTTCCAGCAGGTCGTTTCCCAGCCCCGAGACCGAATGGCGCCTTTCCAGCTGGTATAGGTGCTTTTCCGGCAGTGGTTGGATGGACAGTCGGGGGAGAAGAGGCTGATGCTCCTGCAAGCGGTGACTGAAACGGTGTACTGCCGGTCGCAGCGGCAGCTGCAGCTGCATTCTTCTGCTTAATCTCCAAGAGTTTCTTCGTCCACATTGCACGCTCTTCCGGGGTCATAGTTTTGACGCGTTGATGCAGGTTTGAAATATTGAGAGCTAGTGTTTTACTAGGGGCTTTTGAAGGTGCTTTTCCACCGAACTGTCCCTGCGTCGGAGAAGTAGTGATGTTCCCGGGTGTTGATGAGGCATGAGTGACGGGAGAAGGAGGCGGAGGAGAAAGACTAGCAGGCGCGACCTGGAGTGTCGAAGCTTGAGGACTCGGGAGTTGAGGAGCTGGTAGGGCTTGAGGAGTCAGTGCTTGAGGAGCCAGAGTATGAATGGTCTGAGGAGGAGGAGCCAGAGTTGATGCTGGGGCTTTCCCTGTGATTGACCCTTGCTGCTTAAATGAATTGACGATATTTGTCACCGTCTCCAGTGCTCCGGGATTCGATTTACCCGACGCTAACTGTGCCAAAAAACCCTTCAATTGCTCCAAGCTTTTATTTGCATTTGGGTCTGTTGACGGTTGGGCCTGACGTTGTGCAACAACCTTGGTAAGCAATGCAACGAGTTGTTTGACATCAGGCTTCAATTCTGGTTGAACTCCAGAGCTTCTCGGCATAGGAATTGGTGCTTCAAACTGACGAGGGTTTGGCAGCATTTGAGTAGTTGACTGCTGTGGTTTCACCGGCATGTAGTTGGGCAGAGGAGAAACCTGTGAACCCACGGACTGCTGATGGATCGCTTGGTGGGGCGTCTGTATTCCGGCCATGTGAGGCTGGTGCAGCATCCCGTTCGTGCCATTTGCTCCCTGAAAACTCATAGGTTGTTGCTGGTACCCTTGTGGTTGTGGAACTTGCATTATCCCTTGACCATTCTGACCATGAATTCCCGCCATATCATACCCAGTCGGAGCGGTTTGCTTTGAAGAATTACCCTTCTTCTCCTTCTCGATGCTGACACCTTCCACAACCCCCCAAAGCCATCCTTTTCCAGCGCGGTCAACTTTGTAAAAGGCCTTATGCTGACCCAAGTTATGTCGCACGCTACTCTGCCAGCCGTTGGTTGTGACTCTGAACTTGTAGTAAGGGTATTTCGTCTCGATTGCCTTGTATATCTGAGGTAAGGACAATACTTTCTCTGCAGAATTTACAATAGCTTCATGGATCATGACTACATACGAGCAGTTCGGCTTGGCTAGCGCCTCCGGAGGAAGGTCTGCCTCGTTGATTTCTGGGGAAGGAGAACGTAGTTTCTTCTGCCTTGGCGGGGGTTTTTCCTTTCGCGGCTTGTCCAAGACGGGCTGGTGAAGATACTGCATATTGTTGAGCATATGACTATTATCATTCATAGGCGGCATCATCGGCGGTGCAGTCGTATCGTAAAGCATTGGGTCAATCATAGCCGGTACATTCGTGGCATATTGAAGCTGCTGTTGCTGTTGCTGTTGCTGTTGCTGTTGCTGAAGTTGTGGTTGTGGTTGCTGTAATTGTGGTTGTTGCGGTTGTTGAAGTTGAGGTTGAGGTTGAGGAGCAGGTGTGGAATCCGTCGATGAAGCGGGTTGTGGAAGTAAGAGGGTCGGCGAAGGCCTTACCTCTTCCCGTACCGCCAGGGGAGCTGGGTTCTGGGTGTGCTTTGGAGTCGGCTTTGGAGCAGGTTTTGGCGTCGAAGACATAGTAGGAAGAATCAACTTTTGCTCGTCCTTCTTTACCACTGGCTGGGGGAGATGGAGCTTCTGCTTCTTCTTCTTCTTTTCCTTTTCCCGTTCCCTTTCCTTCTCCTTTGCAACCCTTTGTATTTCCTTCTCTTTCTGCCTCGCCTCCTTTTGCCGCTGAAGCTCAGCGGCTTTCTCAGCGGCCCTCTTCTTCCTCTTCTCCTCCTTGATCCTTTCTTTCTCCTTTTCTCGAGCCCGCTCTCTCTCCCGCTCCTTCTCACGTTTCCGCTCCTGTTCGTGCTCCACTTCGCGCTGCTCCTCACGCTCCAAACGGTCGGCCTCAGCCTCGGCCTCAGCTTTCTCCCTCTCCTTCTCTTTCAGCTGTCGTTGAAGCTCCTTTATTCGTTCCCTGTCACGCTGCAGCTCTTGCTCCCTCTTCCTAATATCTGCTATGCTCTTCCTTGGTTTGGGCCGACCGTGTTGTACTGGTTCTGGGCTAGATGACGGTTCAATCTCGTCATCGGAAGAGTCATCCATATCATCTTCCTCATCTGCATCTTCCCCAGATTCGGCCTCATCTTCCACATCATCTGCTTCCCCTTCGTCGCTTTGTAGATCACTGTCATTCCCCACACTCCCCTCACCCCCACTGTCCGGTGCGCCATCATGCTCCTCCATTGAAAGATCCTCGTTTTCGCTATAGTCCGTCTTGACTTCGTTACCATTTTCGTCGTGAAATGCAAAGCTCATCTTCCCTTTGCCCCCAGTAAACTTAGAGGGTGGAGGAGGTATGCCCTCCTCCTGGACACGATCTTCCTCTGGTAGGATTTCGGGAACTATGACAGTGAAGGAAATGCCACCAATCTGAACTTTCAACCCCTTTTTTTCGACAACAATAGTTGTTCCTGCTTGAACGTACTCTTCATTCACAAAGGCACCATTTTTTCCCATGATTTCAAGCTCGAAGCGCCTTTTGGGTGAATTATAAAACAAGCGAGCATGCCGGCGGGATATGTTTTTCCTCGGGGGTAGTGGGGCATTGTTATCAACTGAGGCATTCGAAAGGGGGAGGTGGATCACTGGTTCTTCCTCCTCAAGCATATCAGATATCGCAAAGGGATCTCGGAACCGGGGAGGTTGTCCAAACCCAGAACTCCTCCTGGAAAGAACCGGAGTCACGGATTCGGAAGTTGTGCTTTTGGTCTTCTGATCCACTAGTTCATCCTTCTTCTTCTTTCTCTTTTTCTTTTCCCTCTTCATGCTTGTCAATCCGGAAGACGTTGTCGTGCCAAAGCCGCGCGGGCCGGTCTCGATGATCGTACTCCCATCAGGTCCCACATGCGAATAAAAACTGGCAGAGGAACCCTCTGCTCGTCCAAAAACAACAGAAAGGTTCCTGATATAATAAACATTCCCGTCCTCAAAGTCCAACCTCAGGAACGCATCGACGACAGGCGTAGAGTTTTCGTCATCGCCATTCAACTTCGTAGCTTGGATAAGTTGGTCAAATCTGCTCTGATCGGGCTCCGCTCCAACTCCGTCCAGTCTATTCCTCAGCTCTTCTAAGCCAGCAATGCCACCAACGGCCGAAGATCGCCGCCGATTCGGGGTATCAATATCACCAAGCTCGTGCAAAGCTCCAGGAGCCACGACCGGCGATGGGGGTACGAAGCCTTGCATATACATGGTTTGTGACTGGACCGATTGCGCAGCAAGAATGATGTTACGAAGATCCCTCGATGGTTTTCTTTGCGGTGTTGCAAACTCGACTGTACCCTGATCAACCGGTGGGGGCGTCGCCTCGGGAGCAACACCAGATTCATTCGATGACACGTCCGCCGCGGGCTGGATCTCTGAAGTGATCGGGGGCGATTCCGTATGGAGCGCAGGGTTGTCATCTTGTGAGCTTATCTCCATCACACCTGCGGGCTTTGGACTTAATTCCGCCACATCTGATGCCTCCGTCATCCCCGACATGTCAACGTCTTCTTGGTCAGCAGTAGCAGGCGGTACAACATCGATAGGAGTTGGCGTAGACGTTGTTAGAACCGCAGGCAGCTGCTCGATAGCTATTGTAGTAGTGGCCTGGGTTTCCATCGCATTGGGTGAATGTATCGTCGGGTCGTCCGGAACAGCACCATCTCCAGGTGAGCGATTCTCCATAATTGCGAAGACTGACGTCCAGCCTTTATTGAAAAGGAGGGACGAATAGCAGAGCAACCACAATGGATCCTAATTGCTTAATGGATCAGTAGCATATATCGCGGGTCGGAAGCGACGATAGTATTCTAGTCGTGTCGTTCGGGATTCTGTAGAAAGAAGAGGGCTGAGGGCTGTTTAGAACGTAACGGGCGACCAGATGGAGGAGTGGAGAACTCTGCATCTGATTGGCTGCAAAGCGACGCTAGTTGGTTGCCTGCAAAACAGCGTATAGGCCAGAGAGGCTAGGGAGGTTAGGGATGTAGCGATCGCGATGTGCGTTTAAAGCAGGAGGCGCATTCAACGCACAAAAGACGATATAGAAAAGGTTAATGAATAGATGGCGGGCCCAGACGAAAGAGAAACACTTCAAACGCAAACGCAAACATCGACAAGCACTCGGGCGTTACCCGTCTGTAGAACATTAGGGTTAGGTTCAAATGCTTTGCCACTAAGACTCGGACTCGGCAAGTTTAGAGCACCCCATTCTCGACCACTCAAGTATACTCATTAGCTTGTTCAGTCAATCGTCCACCATGTCCCTTCACCCACCTGCATCAACCCTTCTACTACTAAAAAATCTCTCCTCTCAACCGGTGGGCACCAAAGTTCGCTTTCTGGGTTGTATTCGTGCCTACGACCACACCACTGCAACACTGGCACTCACACATCCCCCAAAGATTTCTCCTCGCGCAGAAGTCAACGTCTCGGTGCCGCTACCGATGCTGAGTATGGGAAGTTTAAAGGATGGTCAGTGGGTTAACGTCATCGGTTATATCACGGAAGCGAAAACCATGGACGAAAACCAAGAGGATTTCGCAAGAGTAGATGCCATCACATTGTGGTCAGCGGGAGGTGTATCACCGTCGAGGTATTGTGAGGTGCTAGAGGGTCGACTGGGGGTGGAAGGGGAGATGGATGCCCATCAACGAATGATGGACGTTTAGTGATAGTCATCGACGCACGACACGAGCTGGATGAGATTTCAAGATGTGACGGTTCAGAATTAGTAGTCGTCTGTCAAAACGCTTTGATGTTAAAAGGTTGGAGATGTTGCGATTTGGCGTCTCCACAGTTGGGGTCTTTGTCGCTTTGGCCACACATATAAACGGATATGTGGAAATCACAGAGGGTTTGATGAACAAAACCAGAGCCCAGCTGTTTCAGGGTTAGGGATCCCACCTGGGAACCCACCTCGATCTATTTGGCTTTCAGTCCTTTCTCATTACAACCCTTACTTATAACCACAACCTTTTCGCTAGTGCAACGACACCGGGTCTCCCATCATCACGATTGTTCATGTCGTTTTCCTAAAGTGACACCAACAAACTCAAGAACGCTAGTCCGTCACCAAACACTAACTGCATTTCCGGATTCATCGCTACGGCCCCCAAAGACCTGTTGTTTTATGGGTCACATTTGATGTCTATTAGTGGGTCGCATTCTGGTTTTTCGCTCACCAGGGAATGCTAGTATCCATGATTATTTATATTCATATTTATATCCATGACTGCCTCCGGAGCACTTAACCGTGGACGCCGCCAACGCTTAAGCCACCAGATGTTTACCGGCAATGTCATATTTATTGGTATTCTAAATCAAAACTGAGCTGTCCTGGGTTTTTCTCGGTAGACACCAAATTTGGCCGTGGATACTTATAATGCCAGGCGTTTGACCAAGCCGGCTGCAAACATTGGACAGTTCCAATTCCATCAATCTTTCGGATGCGGTAACAATTCGAACGTTTGTGCGATGCAACAGAAGGTTCTAGCAACCGCTACACACAGCAAAGATGAAGCCGACGTCGAATCATCGTGCAGGCCTCAGTATTGGGCCAGACACGCAAATGCAGAGCAAGATGCATAACCAATTGCCTCCACGCAACAAAAACTAGAAAAATCTTGCGACTTCTGTCTACAACAAGATCTGGATTGCTCGTGGCCAATAAAGGCGAGGTCTGCCCGACCAGCGTCGCCCATATCTTTATGCCAAATGTTTGCTTGGAATCAGACTATTCGAAGGATAGCGAGAATTTCACCTTCGTTGACAAATTTGCATTCTGCTAGTCAACCGGGCATTCCACAGGTACAACATCAATTGATAATGATCCTTTCCTTAACCCATCGTAACAATCTACCAAACGACCAGTTACCGGCTCTATTTCTGGACAAACCTCACCCAACCTGCGATCGATATAACCCATACACGCACAAAGAGACCCCGATATATGCTCCCTCCTATATAAACGACCGATCCGAACGCCGAACTGCCCTGCAATCCCAAAAGAAATCTCTATCACACCGATATTCAAGTCGCACTCTCTATAAAACCACCTAACCGGTCCCGAAGTTCTTCAACTTCAATCCGCTTTTCTGCAACTCGTCCGAAACACCCATTCAAAGTCTTAGAAACAACAGACCTAACGCCAACAATCAAACATGCATCACCATTTCTCACCCAATCTAACGGTTGGCCTTGTCGAGCATAAATTCCTGCATATCTTCCAGCATTTTCGTATACTTCTGTTCCGATAGCTGCAGAGAGAAGCGTCATGGCCAGTCCATAAAGATCACTCGCATACGTTGGTATTGGTTGGGGATCGTTTTGCGCCCTGGACTTATCTGTTGGTGATTGGGGTGGAGTAATTGGCCCCCGGATATGCGCCTCGAGCAGCTCGGGCGAACAAAACGCCGTCGTTGTGGCACTCACGGCAGCCGGTCGATATCCTTGAACCTCGAGATGCCCAGAAGAGAAATCTATGACGACTGGGGTGTTTCGGAATCCAGATTCTGTTCGTATCTCCTTCATGAGAATATTGTTCCATGTCACATCGCCATGGACAACACCAATGCTTTTGAGATGTACGAAAGAATCGGTTAGCTGTTTCGCAACATACAACCACTCTGTAAGTCCGGTTACGGGTTCGGAGCGAGTTCCCCTTCGCTCTGCCTTCCTTCTACGACAGTATTGTCCCAATGTTGTACCGGCAACACATTCCATAAGGATGGCTGCGTTCAAGGAGTCAAAGCCGAGGAAGCTTACGATTGACTCTCTGGAGCCGGCACTGGTGATGTACGACAATATCTTGGCCTCATCTCTTAAGATTTCATATCCGTCAGGATAGCATGGCATCTTAATTGCAACGACGACCTTCTCGTTGTCAACAGCCAGTGTTCCGCGGACCACATCGGACCAGGCGCCACTCCCAAGATAGACCTTTGAACCGCATTGGACATCTTCGGTGTATGCTCCAAAGGGACGTGGTGGTATTTCGAGTAGCGCCTTTTGTCGTGCTGAAGCAAGTGGATCGCCAGACGTGTATTTCGCATTAAAAATTTCGTTCAGCGAATTCCAATCGCTGGCAATGGTCCCAACGGGTGTCTCCGGTGGCGTTGCACTTGCAGAGCTCTGCGTGGACGATGTTGTCGTGACCCATAGCATGGGTTTCGACGGAGAACGGCCATACTTCGACATTCTTGTGCGTCTAGGATCTGACTTCGGTTGGTGAGCAATTGTTGGATTCAGTGGGTTATTCGGTGTCCAACAGAGCAAGAACAAGGGAGCGAGGAGGAGGGATGATGAAAAGTTAAAATAAAGTTTGGTGCCGTCAAACTATGTCCGCTTTCCGAATGCCGCAACCTTTGCCTAGGTCAGTAGGGGGTGCTGCTTCAAAGATATAGGGAAATTTCCTACCGTGTGACTCAAATTTGGGCTTGGGCTTGCCTTGTTTCGTTTCATATCAGGCCTGCGGTTGTTATATCGCGCAAACTTCTGGGCGCGGTTATTGCGTTGCACAGGTAATATTTCACTATCGTTGCGTTTTGACGAGCAGTTGACAAGCGTTGATCCTGGAAATTGTGGAGATAAGCTCCCAGATATTTAGTTTTATACGATGTTCGGATAGTTATAGTTCGCCAAAGCCCGACTACCTAGAACCTTCTTTGCAGGACAGTTTTAGCGCCTTCAATTATAGGAGTACCGCAACTGGAAGTGAAACCCAACTTACCACTAAATATACCAGAGAGTCAACTACTAATTCGAGTCGAGCGTTCTGGATTGGAGATGCTCCCCATATCCAGCAAAAGGTTCAACGTGGATGCCTCGCAGAGGACGATCTCTGCGTGTACAACCTGTACACCCCGCTGCATGGGTAACACATAACGTCACACTGAACTCCTACGTCCATATCTCACCAATCTCACCAATATATATCTCTGCTTTTTCTATAGAACTAAGGGTAAGCTGGTACTTAACATGCAATATACAGCATGCGCCAAGTTTTTTTTTAATGCTGCCTCACCGAGAGCTATCAGCCGATCCCCGGAGGGCTTTGTTTTTGCACCATGGAGCCTTCATCACGGTCTTTCGCAAAAAGAGCCGGTTGGCCCAATTAAACATGTATGGGGAAACAAACGAAGCGTTAATTTGAGTTCCGGAAATGTCCGAGCGCGAGATGGCCTTTTGTCAGAGTGATATCGGAAGACTTGCCGGAGCCGGAGTTGATTGGTACTCTAAGATCTGTATCTGTCCCCCACATCCTATTTTCTGGAAATTTCGACCTCGAGCCTCATTTGAATGTTATATTGAGAGTACTAGCTTTATGCCTGGTTGTTCTTAGCCTCGGGCAAGACTCAGAATTGCAACTCTAGAGAAAATACAGATATCAGATCTTGGGAAAGATAGTTTAAAGTGCCCACACTACCACACACAGGCAATTGCGCAACATTGTTTCTGTAGAGTAAGAGGTTTTGATGATGGATGGATGGATGATATCAGGGCCGTGCGATTAGGAACGTGTAGTTTTGCAGCGTGCAAGTGATCAGGGTATGTGATTCGCTGCGCCTTTCTTTCAAAGGTTTTTGAAGAATGTGAGGCAACAAACTCAAATTTTTCGGGGATGAGGGCGGTTTGTCGGCGAAGAGGGCGGTGCAATGCGAGTGATATGTATGTGCTCGGGGACCATATGAAGATCATGCGTTAAATACGAGACCAAAGCGTGCCTGGTAGGGCCCGCCAATTCATAGTTCCCATAAAATTCGCTGAAGCTCGCAAGCAGTGAGTGATAGTGCGTGATTTCGCTGATTTTATCTTTTGATGCTTTCTGCCCTCGTTCGATGCAACTAGCGGCTTCTGAGCCGAGGCCTGATTCCCTGCTCGACCATCGGCACTTCGAGAACTGCTGTCCGATTGTCTTCAATTTGTAGCGATTGTCTATTCAAGCATGGCCGATCATTGTAAATTTGTTTGGGCAGTCAGCTCGGAGTACAAAGGACCGTGGAAAAGCTGTAGCGCTGAAACCCGATCATTTGCTGCCTCGCGGCATTGAGGGTTTGCATGGACTCCAAAGCTCGAGTCAGCTCTTGCCGTAAACAATGGGTTTCTTCGGAGTTAAAAGGAGATTCCAAGATGCTGAGTTGTGCTGAGCGAACGGATGGATCTGCGGAAAGCATGTCCGTAGCGTATACTATCCTGGCGGATTACTACTTCATGGTTTATGATTCGGACTCAGTGTCAGGCCTAGGCCTCAGTTGCACTTTCTGCTTCATCCACAGCGTAAGTCGCCGATCTCATCTATCCCTACGTGCATGTCAACAGTATAATGCAGCTTCCGATGTCACGTCTGTATGGGAGTGTAGGTAAAAACAAGTTTTTCGTCATGGATTAAAAGGAAGTAGTCGGAAGCCTCCAGCGTCAGAAGTTATGCCGCAGATAACAAAAATAAGAGCAAATAATCGCCCGCTTGCTACCTGTCTCCCCTGAGTCCATCCCTCCACCCCATCTTCCGAACCATACGGATTTTGGTAAGGCAATGCTCTATGTCTCTCGTTCCTGGCCCTTTCTCCGGAAGCGTTTAGGGAGATAATCCTCAGCAACATATCTTGCAGGAAAGCTTCCAATTCCAGCTTCACATACCCGCAAGAGCCAGAAGGAACGGGTCACAACAACTCCATCAGTAAAGGAAAGCGTTACATTTGGGTGGTCGTCCGAAACATCACTCTTAGAACAGTATCAGATGTACACCATATGAATTGTATCGAAGAAGAACAAAAGGCTATGAAGTCAGAAGAAACAAAAATAATGCAATAAAACAAACCCACGCACTCCAACCAGCACTCGATACGAAGGACATAAAGTTCGAGCAAGAGACGAATAAACTAAAGGAAAGAAGACACCGGAAACATGTATAGGAATAGTAAAAATGCGGTCTCTAGCCCACACCCAACACTTCAATGGCACCAAATAAGTGCCCCAAATCGTATCGTCGCATATACATGACCAGATAACCACTCGCTTCACGACTCATCGCAAAGGATATATCGGATCACATCGCCATCTCAGCCTTCAGTTTCCGTAGCTCTTCCTCTTCGTCTTCCTCTTGTGGCCTGGTAGCGACTGGGAGAACGTCAGTATAAAAATCCACGCGAAGAGACGCTTGAATCATGTCTTACCAGGCTGTACGACTTGTCCATGTGTGCTCACCGGCACTGCAGGAGCGCTGATCATCTTATCATCCAGCGCTTGCTGTTCCATGTCTTGAAGCATTGCCTCAAGGTCCTCTTCGTCTTCTGGGTCTGCAATCCGAACGCTTGCGATGGCCTCGGATATTTCGTGGTTGAGTTGCATGTTCTCACGTATCTCCTCCCTGCAATTTTTTCGATGTTAGCCCTGAGTCCAAAGCACGCTGGCCTTTTCTTGTTCGCTCCAGCTTCCGCAGTGGGTGGCGGGTTGGAGTGGACGCACATAGTTGCGTCAACATCGTCGATACCGACACGCTTATTCATTCCCTTCATGGCATCCGAAGCCTCTTTCATCACCTTTACCGTCTCTAAGTTGAGGTTTGCAGTTTCTACGGCATTCATCTGTTGTTCGAGGGTGTTGATATGCTGTTGCGTGGTGGTCAAGTTTTTTTCAAGCACCTGTTTGCGCTTGAGAGCAGCCCGGGCAACTGTGAAAATATATTAGTATCTGTGGAGATCTACCGCCTGCAACCATTTTTCAAGCATCATCACCGTATGGTGACAGGAATGGTCTATAGCCTCGGGAAGTGGAAGTAGGACTGACCAGTCTTGTTGGTAGTAATATTCTTCCGTGCAATAGCATCCTGCTCAAGCATCTGTTTCTCTGTATGGATTTCGCGCTTCTTGAGCATTTCAAGCTGCTGCCGCAGCTTGACAATAGCTTCTTTCGACTGATTGGGCTTCCTTGCCGCCCCCCCGCCTCCAAAATACGAGAATAATGATGCCATCATGGAGCTTGCGTGGATGTTGTAGTTGGTAGGTTGCTTTAGAGCAGCGAGATGCGTTGGTGAAGACTTTGACGGGATGTGTTGCTCGATGGAGGTCCTGTAGGCGATAACCAGTGACGTTGAGTGGAGGGGTGATTCTATGCAGGTGATTAGGCGTCTTGGCGAGGTTAGACTCATACTCAACTCTCTTACGCGTCTCAACACTGAAACGCCACCATCACTGTCACCATCAACAGATAAACCAAATGCCGCCGAAGAAGCATGCTGTTGTCAAAAAGAAAGAAAAGCAACTGCCCGCTCCCCCGCAAGCTACATTGCAATGGCCGCCATTGACACCCATGCTTCCGTCTTCAGATTTAGAACTTGTGGAGGTTCTGCCAGAGCAAATACTCACAATTCCTAAATTCTTCACCTCGACTTTATGCAAGACATACGTCAACTTTCTTCAAAAATCTGTTTCTCTAACTACCACACCCGGAAAACCAAAACGCGGCGATGCTGTTCGCGCTAATGATCGTTTTCAAATCCAAGATCCGGAATTTGCGGACAGGCTTTGGAATATGAGCGGATTGAAAGATATTATCAGCAGAAAGGCAGCCAGTTTATGGGGTGGAGGGCAGGTGGTGGGGTTGAATCCGAAGTGAGTTCTACTCGGTACATGTAGACAGCTCGGTGGATTAAAGATGGAGCAGCATACGAGTCTATCGCTATAACACCGGCCAGTTCTTTGATAAACACTACGATGACTCAAACCAACTCTTGTTTGGGAACCCACTAATGCCTTGTTACACTACTTGGACCTTGTTGATTTATCTTACGGGTGCCGTGGACGGGGTTGTCGGCGGTGAGACGGTTTTCTATACCGAATCTTCGAAGACCAAAAAGAGCGAAGAAATTGTGGTGGATTTAGAGAAAGGGCTCGCGGTATTGCATAAGCATGGACGTGATTGCATGTTGCATGAAGGAAACTTAGTTATCGATGATGGTGGTGTGGGGAAATGGGTACTGAGGAGTGATTTGGTGGTTAGCAGAGGTTCTGCTCCTGGTGCATAGGCATTTCGCCTCGCAACCCATAATTTTAGGGGATACAGATCATTTTAATGGCCACAACTCTAGCATCTTGGATTCTGGGAGCTCTGATATGGTATCTACAAGACGTTATACAAGATGTCGCATGCCAATAATGCGAGTGACGGTTCGTGATGATACCTGAGACAACAAGCTAATGGATTCTGGGAGAGGAAGCGAAAATGGTCGAGTGTCAGTGCAGGGCTAGACTAATCAAGAGTCCAACTACATTAATGCATTTATCCACTCAAGGCGAGACTTCCCAGTCCCATGATGCAGCTATCATGCAAAATTTGGTAGATTACGCTTCACAACTTCACCCTCGCTCTCACGTTAGTCCCTTGAGTTTACACTCTCGTACCTACTCTCCAATTCTACCCACTTGGTAAAGGTGGAGGAGGAGGATGAAGCAGACGGAACACCCATTCACTAGTTCGCATCTTCAGCATGTGTCACGAGCTGTTACGAGCTATCTCGAGTTTGCGCAAGAGCAGTGGGAATAATTTGTACCTCCAGCCTTGCTAGTCCCTCCGGGGAATGTTGGTCCGGACGCTCCTCAAATCCCCTAGCCAACGGAAATTTGCCAGGCTGCCTGGATACGTATGCTGACCCGATTGACTTAATGTTTATGCCAAGAATGCCCAGAATGGCCCGGTGGTACCAGTGTTTGTCGGACCGAATCGACCTATAGTTACCGTGACTCTATGGAACGGCCTCTTGGTGGATGGATATGGGAATCTGGGGATTATCTTGCTAACAACCACCTGGGTTCGGGGTTGGCATTGTTTTCTAGGTTAGAATGATCATGAAATGTTATGATAATTTGCAGCTCTAACTTGACTCTAGTCTTTCCATTTGACTATTCACACGATTTTTCACTCATAATGGGATTGGATTTTTGATTTGACTCTTGGGTTCTTTCTCCTTCTTATTCACCACCCCTTACTGCCCATCTCTGAAGATCCGATGATGGAAACTCTGGAGCCTGTAACTGTCGTTAGTAACTATTCTAGGATGCGTATATTTGAAGATCTTGAAGAGTTGCGTACGGTCGTTCACAGATCAGAGGACTGGCATGACACATGAGGACCAAGAAAGAATAAAAAATGGGAATGAGGGCTCAACTCGAGGACATGCAGCATCAGCTGAAGGCATGGAAGATGATGCACAAGTGTACGAAGAGGTTTCTGAGCACCTACCGTTGGGAAGTTCTAAAAGATCATACACGAATGCAATATTGTTGTGCATAGTGATATGGCAAGTATATATCGCTCGAGATTCGAGCGACTGTGGTACGGATTAGCCTCTATGCACTTCGTATTCACTAATTTCTCGTTTAGGGAGCCTCAGGTGATCAGGGGCGCTATTCGTATCCCGTACGACATTGGCGGCTGTTGGAATCAACCAATGGATATTAGTATTATTCCCTCACAACCTCTGTGTGATCGCGACATGAACTCTCTTTGATCCAATTCAATGTCTGTGAAGATCCCCCAAACCTACTTTGAACCTCTTCTAACAGCCTTCTCCCCATTCCAACGTCACTCTGTCAATCCGGCTCCGTCTTTTGGGCTTTCAGCCGATCGCCCTGCTCTCTTATGCGATCACATCTCTTTCATATCTCTTCACTAAACCATATAAAGTTTCCACTGCTCCCACTCGTGGGGCACATACCCTGCGATATCTCGTCTTTCTCCCTCTGGGTCACACTGCCGGCACTCAACATCCTCTCCATGTATACTTTCACTCCGGTAGATTTATAGAAGGCGTTCCCGAATCAACAATCTCCTTTTGCGAACAAGTCGCAAAGACTACGGGGAGCGTTGTAGTTGCCGCTTCATATCGCTTTGCACCCGCACACCCCTTCCCAGCAGCAGTTGAAGATGCCTCAGACCTCCTTCACCATCTCATCGAAGTTGGATTGCAATTATGGAATGTTGATACTGGCAACGCCACAACATCAGGCTTCTCGGCGGGGGGGAGCTTAGCTCTTGAGTTAAGTCTCCATAACGACTTGAGATGGAGAATTAAAGCCTGTGTGACTTTCTATGGCGCAATCGATATGAGGACACCTCGGCTTCAGAAGCTGATACCCGGTATGCCTAAGGATCCATTTGCATGGTTGGGACCGCTGTGGGATACGTACCCACCACCACCAGAGAAGAAATATTTGTGGGAAGATGATAGGTTGGCGCCGGGAGAGGTTGAAGATTTGTCACGGTTGCCCAAAAGAATAATGTTAGTGGTTGCGGGGATCAATATTCTTCATGCGGAACAGATGAGACTGGCAGTAATGATGGGAGACAGGGCTGAGGTAGCGGAGTATAGAGATAAATGGCATGGGTGGCTGGAGATACCTGGAATGGGAAAGCAACGGGAAGAGGTGTTCTGGAGAGTCTGCAGGTTCTTGAGGGATGCTCTGGCTATGGAGGAGATATGATGGGCATCTATTCGTGGCTGCCGAGCTACTCGCCACTCAGTAGAATCTGCTTGTAGAGTACATATCAAAGATTCGCCCTTGGAACCAAGGGAAAGGGGAAGACGTGAAGGCAGAAATGCTGGCAGAAAAACACGAGTGATAGTAACTAACGAAACTTTTACCCGGCTGCGGCTCAGTTCTTTGGGCCCCACTAACATGGAGCTCATTCAAGCTACCTTCCCGCCATCAGCCATCTACAACGTCGCATCGCACCCTAAACTACTCTAAACACCTGTTCGACAATCCACTAAGATGTCCGACGATGATTTTATGCTCGAGTCTGACAATGAAGACTACGAGTTCGATTATGAGGACAACAGCGAAGAAGAGTCTCCGGATGTCGACATTGAAAACAGATACTACAATGCAAAGCAGATGAAAGCAACCGATCCGGAAGCCGCAATCAACGAATTTCTAGAGGTTGTGAAGTCAGAGAAGGAGAAGGGTGACTGGTGGGTTTCGTAAGCTGTCACTGGAGGTGATCCGGAAACTGATGGGAGTGTAGGGGTTTTAAGGGACTGAAGCAAGCGATTAAGCTGGAATTTAAATTGAAACAACATGAAAAGGTATCCCAAAGCTCTATAGATTATTTGTGGGATGATTTACTGACTTTAGGTTTGTTTGCAGGCTGTAGAACACTATGGGGAGCTTCTTACTTATATCAAGTCCGCCGTAACTCGGAACTACTCTGAGAAGTCTATCAACAACATGCTCGACTACATTTCCTCATCAAACGACTCCGAAGATATGCCCTACATGGAGAAGTTCTATGACATGACGCTGGAGGCGTTTACGGGCACGAATAACGAACGGCTATGGTTGAAGACGAACATCAAGCTAGCGAAGCTATGGCTTGACAGGAAAGAATATGCACGGTTGACTAGGAATGTCAGGTCGCTATACAAAGCTTGCCAGAAGCCAGATGGATCGGATGATCCGAGCAAGGGAACCTATCTGCTGGAGGTTTATGCGATCGAGATTCAGATGTACTCTGAGATGGGAAATAACAAGAAGCTTAAGGTTTGAGAGCTTAATATTAGCGTAGGGATACGGTTACTGATGCAAGCACTGCAGGCGTTGTACAACAAGTCGCTTAGGGTCCGTTCAGCTGTACCGCATCCCAAGATCATGGGCATCATCCGGGAGTGCGGAGGAAAGATGCATATGAGCGAAGGTTTGCGACCCTTAGCTTGCCTCTCCAAATATCTGCTAACGTCAGGTAACCAGAGAACTGGAAGGATGCTCAGAGTGACTTCTTCGAGTCGTTCCGCAACTACGATGAGGCTGGCTCTCTCCAAAGAATTCAAGTCCTCAAATATCTGGTTCTTGCAAGCATGTTGATGAAGTCTGAAATCAATCCGTTCGAGTCTCAAGAAACCAAGCCGTATAAGAGTGACCCGCGCATTGTCGCTATGACGGATTTGGTTGAGGCGTACCAACACAATGAGATCCACCGCTATGAGTCGATTCTCGAAAAAAACAAGAACGATATACTTTCGGATCCTTTCATCCGGGAACATATCGACGAAGTTACGCGAAACATCCGCACAGAAGCTCTCATTAAACTCATCGCGCCATTTACACGGTTCACGCTTGAATTCATTGCGAGACAACTGAGAATTTCAATCCCAGAGGTGCAGGAGATCTTGGGATTTTTAATCTTGGACAAGAAGATCAGAGGCAAGATTAATCAAGAGAAGGGAACGGTGCAGATTGATAGTAACATTGATGTGGAGAGGATGAAAGCTATCAACGATTGGTCCAGCGCTCTCGACCGTGTGAGCAGGGCTATGTTTAACGAGGGAGATGGGTTCAAATCGGATGAAGTTAGTGCCAGTGGTACGTACTAGACCCTGCCGGCTCCCCACGAGCTTGCCTCGCTGATACCATTCGGTTCCGCGCGCGCGCAGAGAAGCGACGTCCTTGGGAAGGGAGCTGATGTGATGTTTTCTTGCAAATTTACAGTGGTTACATGGTAATGTACAACTAAAACTGGTCGACACCGCCGAGCTTTAGGAGGTTTGGAATACTTTGAGGTTTTTTTAATGGTTTCATACGCTTGGGAGTTTGGGAATTCTTCTGAGGTTGCTGTGCGGTTTAGCTAGCTCTACGGCGAATACATGATTTGCGTCAATTGCTATGGGAATGCTGAATGTCGGCTTGTCCAACTGTGTAGTGTTCGTTGGGAGAGATAAAAGGTTAGAGTATCATCGAAGTGCATCTCTCACCACAAGAATTGTTGGATGGGACGGTCTTTACCATAGCTTCAAACAATAAAAAGAAAACAAGGGCATGAACTTGGTTGATACAGTTTGGTATTATCATAACATCAGACATTTCCCGTGTTTTCAAGGCATGTGGGCAGAAAAAAAAGGGAAGATCACAAAAACAGAAAACAAATGTATAATACAAACTCCTCCCAATATTTCCCTACCTACATCCATCCCACCTACCATCTCGTCCAGCCACTGCAACTCCAAAAAAGCAAGATCTACACTACTCCTCTCCATCCTCCTGCAAGAGCCCTTGCACAGTCAACAACCCATTAACAACCCTATCCACCAACCCCCCTTCCTCCTCCCCACCCCTCATCATCTCCTCCTCCTCAAGACTAGTAGCCGCAACAAGACTCTTCAAGTAGTTCCTATGACCAAGGAGGTAATCCACCCCCTCGGCGGCAACGGAGGTATCGATACTCACCGACGAAGCGAGTTCCTGCTTCCCGCCCATACGCTGGACGATAGCAATGATCATGCCTATCCCGATAGCCTCGTTGACAGCCGGCAACACGACAATAGAAGGCTTCCGCCACCCCTCGATTGCAGTCTGGATCTGCCGCTCAAAGAACTTGAGGAATGTTATGATCTCGCGTCCGTACCGCGTGCCGATATTTGCGAGTAGGTTTAGCGCTAGCGGGAGAAGTCCCCGAGACCAGATCGCGTGGAGTCGGGGATTTGAGAGGGGGGTTACGCCTTGTGCTGTTATCCGTGCTGCAAGTGTGGTGGACATGAAAAGTTCAAGGATGTTTTCGAGTGCGAGCTGCTCGGCGATGATGGGGACTGAGGACAGCTCGAGGAGGAAGAGAACTGAGAGTTCGCCGTAGACGGGGTCGCTGCCGTCTGCGCCGGCTAGTTGCTCCGCCCAGGAGAAGAGGGTGGTTGCTGCGCGAATCGTCTGGTTCTCGTGGAGGTGGTTTGCGAGGCCTGTGTGGATCTCGCTGATGCCTTTGAGGCGAAGCGTGGCTTGGACGATACCGGTTACGAGGGCGATGTCCTGCGGGTTTGCACTGTCGGGGTGTTGGTGTGCGGCCTGGACGAGGTCTTTGAATCCCTTTGCCACGACGAGGTCGAGGAGATCGATCACTAATAGTCCGAATTCGAGCGTGTGTTTCTCTTGTGTTGCGGCAGCTGTGAGGGAGATGTAGATTATCCTTAGCAGTGAACGGTAGTAATCCATGCCGGCTGTTGTGAGGGCATGTCGGAACTCTGCGCTACCACTGTGGATGGCCCGTAAAGCGGCCGTGAAGACGCGGTTGAAAAGCTCCGAGTCAGGAATTGCTTGATGTAGTTTGCGGACAACCACGAACGCGAACTCAGCACGACGGGAGAGGATCTGCGCAAAGATGGGAGCTGGGAGTCCAGTTTCGACGTTTTCGTTCAGACAAGTTTCCACCACTTTAATTAGAGACTCAGAGACATCACTGCTGTTTTTGACGAAGTCACAAAGTTGGACGGCTAAAAGCTCCCACGAGGAAAGTAGGTCCTGTGAAAAATGTCAACACTTGGGTTGATGGTGAGACGGGAATGAAGGACTCACAACTTGGGTCTGTACTAATGACAGGTTTAAATTCGCCTGCTCTACCTCATACCTATATCCATCAGGTCGTCCAGCCCAACCGGGTTCAAATCCGAGCACCTTGTCACCCAACACTAGGTCGTACACTGCATCGGGGCCATATACCGTTCTCCTCAGCCTTGTCTTCTTGAGCTGGGCAAGCTTCACACCCGACCACTTCTCTTCAAAGTTCTTCTGGAGGAGTACATGCAAACTCGACCGGTACCCACTTATCTTTACCGCCTTCTCAAAATAAAAGCCCAATTTAGGCAGTAACTGTTTGAAGAATATTTCGTCCTTTTCGGACGGTTTCCGGGAGTGAATGTATAGTGCAAGTATACGGGCAATATATGCAGCAACGGCAATCTTGCATGCCTTCTCCGTGATAAGTTCCTTCGAGTCGGCAGGTAAGAATTCAATGGTATAGTTTTCAACATGCTTCATCAGCCCCGGTAAGATCTTGGGATGTTTTGCAAGATCGTCCATAGCCAGGGTCCAGAAGTTCAACGCGGTCGAGATCATTTCCAGCATAGCCAGCGTCTTTTCGACGGGCAGGTGGTCGATATCCTCTAACGCATCAAAACATATGGAAAGCATCGACTTGTTATTGCCTGCCTTTGCTTTCCCAGCACTATTGCCTTGTCGAAGAGCTTCGCCGCGGAGCAGGAGGATCGACATGCCTTGTTGCTTGTTGCTTACAACCGCCGATATAAAGTTCCATATGCGTGTCTCTATCTTTTCATCCTGGTATGGCTTGTCAAGGCTCGACAGGAGCGTGACAAAGTGGTTTGCACAATCACTGCCAAGGTATCCAAGTAACGAAGGCGGTTCCTCGGAGAATGATCCAGAAGACTTGACCAAGCTCTCAAGCAGCTCTAGTACGCGTCCCTTGTACTTTTCGTCCGCTGCATATAGTTTTGCCATGGAGGCAGAAGCGGCATACAAGCGTTTCTCTAGATGCGACGGTGGGTGTCTATACTTCTACGTAAGCATACCGAATTCGCACAGATGGAGGGTGGGTAGTGATGCTGACCCAAGATAAAGTCTTATCCTCACCAATACATCCGCAAACTTCACCATCTGGATGACCTGATTCACCCACACCCCTAGAGTTTGCAAGTACAGACTGCTCTCTGGAGTCTGTACACCATCTGCAATTGCACCTAGTATCGGCTCAATTGGTAAATCGCTTGCCCCTGCGCTCAAAAACACCGACACCAGATATTCCGCACTAGGGATCAACACGCTAGTGATTTTATTATCTGCATCCGAGAACTCATCTACGCCGTATGCATAATACAGGATCATAGTGAAGATCCTAGCAATCTTCGTGCCGATCTGTAATTTCTGGGCAATGTCTTTGGAGTACTTGAATCCCCTGTAGCTTTCGATGATATCGACCGCCACCCGGGTGAATCCAAGCAAGATATCTCGCTGTACGATATCACTGACACCCATTCCGCCGGGGCCTTTTGGTGCAACCTTGGATGACACAACAAGTGCTTTGCTCCGCCCTTTATGAACAGCGCTGCTACGGATTGCTTCCTCGACAAGGCTTTCGAAAAGTGTCAAGCAGGTCAGCGTAAAGTCGTAGCTTCCCTGAGTGACTTCGACAGCAGAAAGATACCCTGCAAAGGCACCTCCGCGTCCGTGTCGTTCCAGCAGCACACTTCTGGCCAAGTACGGCCACACTCGGCCGGGAGCCACATGTACGAGGGAGTTCACAAACTCTAATCCGACAACAAAGAAAGGCTCTTCGGTGGTGTGACGGTTGAGTGCGGTATCCAGAAAGTTGAAGGCGATGGAAATAACATCTCGGTTCCTACCCAACATATCACTCGCCTCTGCTAGGACCTGAGGAATCTCATAATGACCAGGTTCTCGCACCAATGCCGCAACAGATTCCTCAGAGGAAGTAACTAATATAGTCAACAGTGAAATGATCTCTGTGACTACGGTCATGTTCACTAGATCTGTAGAGAAAGTCTGCGAAGTGACAGCGCACTCCAAAATTCGGCCAAACATTGCCAGAGCGTTGTACCTATATTTCCAGGCCACCACTTGTCTAGTGCCTCCGGAGGATATCTGGACACCTTCGGTACCCCTGGGAATGACAATGCCACCTAGAGAGTAAAACGCTCCTGTTGGTGGGTCATTCTCAAACATTCCACTTTCTCGGGGTGGAAATAACACAAGGTTTGAGGCCAACATAATATTACCGGATTCCTCAGGTCCACAATCGTCATAGTCCTTGAAGCCGTGAGGGAGTAGATGCGTATATGTGTCCAAATCGGTAAGATAATGAGTCACAGCCGCGTTCTGCGTTGCAATTCCTTTTATAAGTCGCAGAAAAGGCAAAGGCTCGTACGGGAATCGGTTTTTTGCTCGAGCAAGGAGCCTGGTCGTGCCATCATCTAGGGAAAACTTTTCTACAGGATTTCCGATCCAGCTATCCTCTGTATCCGCTTCCAACTCCTGTTCTAGGAATTTGTTGAAAGGTGTAATATCGCGATATTCAACATCATGTACCAGAAATGTCGCATTGATAAGTCCCTCGGTGAACTCGAAGTATTTCTGTGTTCTTCGTATGAGATCTGCGATGACGTTTTTCATCCTTAAACCGTCCTCCTCACCCCTCAGACAAAACACCGCACCGGAGGTGCTGTCCGAGGGTTCGAGGACTTCTATTACGAGCTGGAGTATCTGCTTTGACGAGCGCTGAAGCAGATGTCTGAGTCCTACATCCACTGTAGTAGGAAAAAGTCCCGGCAGAAGGTTGTTGTAAAACTCCACTATCATGGGTCCGCGAGCCGCAACTCCTTCGCCATCGTCCCACTGCGTATTGTCTTTGACGAGATGTTGTATGTGTTGTAAAAGAAGTACCCAACCCGCTACTGCCAAGCTACTGGAAGGCAAGTACCCTGCACACTCTTGCATGCAGTTTGTTACTGCGATAATCGCCGATTGATCTTTAATGTAAAATGACTGCTCTGATAGCGTCGAAACCGGGCTAGGGGGTGATGCAGGGCCATTGGCAGGTGGTGTAGCTGAGGATTCTGATGATGAGAGCTTGCTGAATTCTTCGTCTAGGATTGCCAGGGCCGTGGGAATTTGAATCATGGCAAGAGACACTATTGATGCGAGTCCAGCGGTATAAATATAAAAGCTTTTGATCTCGAAAACGTCTGGGAACAACACCTAAATGAAATATTAGCCCAGCAATCTGAATCCAAGGGAATGAGACCTACGCTTAACCGGCCCTGTCTGTCAAAAAACTTGGCTTCATTCATCAAACTGAACCACTTTGTTATCAGTGCAGCATTGACGTGCTCCGCCGGCTTGTATAGTAGCAAGAACAGCAACTGCTGTAGATGTATAATCTCCAAAAATGTCTGTCCCTCGATGTCAACAATGGGCTGGTTGTATTGATACTGCCCTGCTGTGCAACTTACTTGTTTCTCCCAAGCATACGCTAACTGGTCTCTTATTGTAGGCTCTTCCATCCGTGTCTTTACCCAACCCGGTAGTCCCTCTTGGTTTCTCCCGGCTTCATACCACCTCGACCGAATACCATCCACCAGATTTATCGCAAAATCCGTCCATCCTTTTGAGATCAGCTCAGCGACAAACTGGTGTCCAACGTCACCCCATATATTGGTCTTTGAGTCGGGACTGCACAGCGTCACCCTCAATAGAGCAGCTGTAACCTTCACAACATACCGCCGCTCACTCATATACACTTCCACACGGTCAAAAAATACCTTGTCATCTTTCTGCTTCTGGTCGTCGACTTCCTTCGGTCTAAGCACGCTCTTCAGAAAACTTTTACCAAAACCACTGGCACCGAGGTCTGCATCTCCAGTGGCCCCGGCCTCAGCTACTAGCAAGGCCTTTGCCGGTCGGCTTTGGTGCTCCAGGACCACGATTCGTAGTGCGGAAACTTCGTCGATATTTAACGCTTTGCTGAGGTTAAGCGCAGCAGTCTTGAGCTCCCCGATTGCGGGAAGAGACCCTGGCGTCGCACCCTGACCATCTCCACCAGGTTGGTCAGCTGCGGTGAAATTTATCAGCGCAGTGCGCTTTTCAAACTCTTGCTTGGTAGCTTCGGAAGGAGGTGGGAACGGGTTGTGGCAGTTTTGGAGGGCACGGAGGGAGGATTCGGAGGAAAGAAAGGTTGTGATCCGGGAGACGGCGGTAGCGGAGGGAGTATTTGGCGATGAGAGGCGAGCAAATATTAACCGCCATGATCTGCCATATTACATGATTAGCTGTAGAGCTTTGTAGGGAGACCAAAGCGGGTGTACGGTAGAATTGTTTTGTTTTTTAGCGCATCGTCCAGGAAATCGTTGTCTGTAGATATAGGTGCCATTGCACGAGTATGGCGATGGGAAAAATAGTAGATCAGTCGGTCAGAGGGGTTGTGAGCATTCCGCGCCAAACTACTAAAACACAAGTCGTGAAGTCGTGAAAGAGAACGCGACGGGTCAACAGTGTTAGCTAGAAGTTAAACGTTGCGGCTCTGTGGGCAAGCCCAAGTTTCACTAGCCTGTGAGTCACGTGGTACGTGTTTGTCTTCATCCACATTCCGGCATAACAAGCAGGTTTCAACAAGACATCATGTACGGTAGATAGTGCTTCAGGGCTTTACTTAGCAGCTGCAGGATCTGCATCGGGGTAAGGCTTTCTTTTTTTGAACGCGTGAGCTGTGTGGTCTCGGGGTTTTGAGTCTCGAGGCTTGATATTCTGCTTTAGAATGGGGAATCAGTCAGTGGTCACACGCATCCATGATCTTATCATCCCATCAAAGCTGCTTCTGAAATGCGGAATGATGCTGTTCCATGGAAATATAAAGATATATGGCCGCCACGTATGAGACGTGCCGCGTGTGTAGGCTCCAGTGTTTTCTTTCATAAGTGAATGGGCTCCTCATCCGCAGTACCAGACCGCCAGACATCTATTCGTATTCCTATTTTTTTCTTCCAGTTCACCCTCTTCTTCTCAGTATGGCTCGTCTGTCGGATCTCTTCGTAACGCTGTACGCGGTGGGACTGTGGCTCTCGCAGGCCATGGTCGGTGGGGCAATCGTGCTAGTGGCAGTGCTTCGGCTTACGCCCAGTGGTTCTAGAAGGTACCTAATCCAAGCAAGCAGCCAAAGCAGCCAAAGCAGCCAAAGCAACCAAAGCAAAAGCAACGGCCGGCCATACGGTAGAGTAGAGTGAGCCCAGCTTTGGGGGCCGGCAAATAGACGTCCACTCGCTTGCTACTCCTTCTTACTAACTACCTGAGCTTCTCTCCCCCCCATTCAACCATTCCTCATCTCGATCATCTCAGTCGAAGCCTCGAACCTTTCTCTCTTTTATTTCCTTCAGTTTCTGATTCCTCTTGCCCTTGTTCTAGTTACCCGGCGGAGTTAAGCTTGGACCGTTCTGAATCTCCTTTGCCCAAAATGGTCGACAAGAAATCACTAAGGTCGAGTAAACGTTCCGACGACAACGACAAAAACACCGGCTCTTCATCATCAAACAATAACAACCCATCAAAATCCACCAGAGCTTCATCAAGACGAACCGGTTCCGGATCAACTGCAAAAAAAGCTGCGACCGAGAAGGCCGACAAGAAGCAGATGCCGGCCAACGACAAAAAGCCAGAACCTCTGGTGGACGACGTGCAGATGACGGACGTGCAGGAAGCAAAGAAGGACGCCAGCGGGGATGTCGAGATGGGAGATGATGCCAAAACCAGCGAGGGCGATAAGAAGGATGATGAAACGACTGAAGAGGAGAAGGAAGATCCGGTAGTCACCATCGCGAATGGTGCTTTCCCCTTGCCCCACCACAGTCTCAATTGATAGGGAGACTGATTGCTTGACTTGTAGAAATCAAACAGAACTTCACCCTGCTAGAACGTGCCGTTACTCTTTTCGATTCCCGCTTCACTTTACGGGTTCTCCGATCGATAGCTTCGCTGCGCCGCAAAGTCACCCCCGAGATCATCGGGAAGGTTGCTCAGGAATACTATCCATCCGGACACTCATCTCTCTCACATTTGCTCGGTGTGATTGGACGAGCTGAGTTTACTATGGAGGTGGAGCACGAAGGAGCCGAGTCTAAGAAGCTCGCCCAAGACGTGCTTCCAGAGATTGATGTGTACCTGCACCTACTAGTCCAGATCTATCTGTTGGACCAGAAGAGATATGAGGAGGGAGCCACGTTTTCTGTCGAGCTTGTCGAGAAGGTGCATAGCTTGAATCGCCGGACATTGGACTCCCTTGCTTCTAAGGTCTACTTCTACTACGCACGATTCTTTGAGCTCCTACCCGCGCCTGCAATCACTACCATCCGTGCGCAGCTTCTTGCATCGTTGAGAACTGCTACTCTGCGAAAAGATGTCGATCTGCAAGCTACACTCATCACACTCCTCCTCCGCAATTACATCACGACCTCGGACATCACCCAGGCTGATCATCTCGTTAATAAAACCAAGTTCCCAGAATCCGCCGCGAATAATCTTATCGCCCGACATAATTATTATCTCGGCAAGATAAAAGCTATTCAGTTGGACTACTCTGGAGCTCATGAGCAGCTTGTGAGCGCCATCCGCAAGGCCCCTCAGACTGCAGCTGCTGCGGGTTTCCTGCAGGCTGCCAACAAGCTCAACATCATTGTCGAGCTGCTGATGGGAGACATCCCCGACCGTGCCACATTCCGCGAACCCCGTCTTCAAAAGGCCTTGAATGCATACTTCCTTCTTGTCAAGGCTGTCCGCATCGGCGAGCTGGACGCATTCTTTGAAATTCTCAATACCCATGCCGAAACCTTTAAGAAGGATGGCACCTACTCTCTTGTGCTTCGTCTCAGGCAGAACGTCATCAAGACCGGAATCCGTATGATGAGCTTAACATACTCCCGCATCTCCTTACGGGATATCTGTATCCGCCTTGGGCTTGAAAGCGAGGAAAGCGCAGAGTATATTGTGGCAAAGGCTATCAGAGATGGTGTTATCGAGGCAACTTTGGATCACGAGAAAGGGTTCATGCAGAGTAAGGAGGTATTGGATGTATATGCCACTCAGGAACCTCAGGAGGCATTCCACTCAAGAATTACGTTCTGCATGAGCTTGCACAATGACAGTGTCAAGGTATGTTACCCGCCCCTCCTGTTAATGAAGGATCTGAAGCTGATATATAACAGGCCATGCGCTTCCCAATGAACCAGCATCGACTGGAACTTAAGAATGCCCAGGAGGCACGAGAGAGAGAGCGGGAATTGGCGAAGGAGATTCAAGAGGGCGAGATGGATGATGATGATGGAGGGGAGTTTGATGGCTTGTAAACGATGGACTACGCTAATGGGGGTGTTGGGTTTCGTTGTCTATTGCAATAGATCACCGCGGGCTGTAGCTGGTGAGCTGTATACTTGTGTGTTGAATGGGAACATCTGGGTTTTGCGCTGTATACTTGAAAACGTCCCCTGAACTTGTAATGCAATCTCCAGCAATCAACTTGTCGATGGATGAATCCTCGATTGTCACTACCAGATACAGCGATTGATAGCGTATGATGGACATAATCTAATAATTTTGACCGTTGATATATTACAACGGGTAGCGTGAGGCTTGGCCACAGTCGCGTTTTGTCTGTAAGTAGAGGTGTATCCCCCGCACTTGGTTGAGAAGGAGTAAACTTATTCAACCCTACCTCGAGAAGCAGCGATCAAACAAGAACACCGACGAGCGATACGACAAGCGCATCTACAAGAGTACGATAGCGAAGCGACAAATATCAGCGACTTGGATTTCGGCACTTCATCATGCTGTTTTACTACTCGGAGATTCCCACGTCGAGGGTTCCCATGTCATCTATGCAGAGGGTTTAGCCGCAGTCAGGCAAGTTTTCTCTGTCAGTGGCATCTTATTCAGATACTAATTGGCTCAGTAGATGAGAAGTACCGACGAGCTGTTCAGTGCGGCAGACTCCAGTGGAGCAAAGTTCACCTTTCCTACGGATAACATGGTCGAAGGGAGACTTCTCAAAGTCGAAACGGACCTTAAAGTTAGCACTGGGACCTTGGCCGACAGATGAGGAATATGAGCACCAATCTGACCAATGTTGAGGCCAAGATTGAGGCCAAGATTGACAATCTTATGTGGAAATTTCTCACTTCCGGTGTAGGGACGGTCTTGCTAGGTGTAGGAGCGGTAGGTTTTACAGGGCGTCGTCTCATAATTTATTTCCGCTGATATCGACAAGTTTGCAGGAAAAATGCCTTATCACGATGGGAAAATGAAGGACGACATGCTGACTACAATGAAAACGTTGATCACAGTATCTGAAATGAGTATGAAGAACGAACTGAAGGGCGAAATTACAGCTGTGAAGAGCGAACTGAATATAGAGATAGCGAAGGCAATGTTCTCAACAGTCCGTACGGACCCGGTTTCAGGTAGGGATTAGTATATTATAGTCCCGCAGCGAGGACAGACTGAACTGGACTAAAGACTGGAAGTCTTGCACTGGACTGTACTGGTCTGCACTAGTCTATATTCTGCTAATATCACTTATCTAGATTCGGTATAACTCCTAGCAGGCGGCCTACAAAGTCACGATTCTTCCCCACTTTTAAGCAGTGAACACGCAAAAATAGACGATTATGTCCAGTATAGTATGAGTTTCCAGTCAAAATGGGCAAATTTATCCCAGTATCAACCCGATTCCAGCAAGTTTAAACCTAACCCTACAATGAAATCCAGGACCAGTCCAGACTGAGTCTGAACCGGTCTGATTAAATGCTAGACTGATCCGATTCCAGTCCAAAATGACCCCGCACTGAACCGGACTAAACCCGGACTGTTCCAGTCTAGACTGGTCCACCCCCGGACCATTGAGAACATTGAGCGAAGGTGAAGAGCGAACTGAAGATAGAGATAGCGAAGGAGATCCGCGCTTCGGAGGATAGAATTCTAGTCAAGTTAGATCAGATGAAGAGTCAGAAGTAATTGTGGTCGTGTTTTACTTTGATTAGATGGTGGTTACTGGCGTTTGTGTTGAAAACGGAGTTTGTTAGGCAAGTGTTGCCTGGTGTCCCAGGTTTGATTTGTTCGACGAGGAACAAGTATAGATTGTTTTTGTACGGGTACTTTTTTTAAATTTTTTGGAGTTTATTTAGATGTCACACAAGCGCCGTCAATACATTACTTCTCCTCAGCTGTAACCTTCGCCTTCTTCTTCTTTGGAGTATCTGCCTCCTTTTCTTCTGCCTTGTACTCCACCTCCTTAGTGGACTTGGATTCACTCAGTCCCTTTCTCTTTGCAATCTTCTTCTCCTTCCGCTCCTTCCTCTCCGCTGCATGCTTAGCCACAGCCAGCAACCGCTCCTTCTCCTCCTCAGGCTTCAGCACGTCCTCATCACCATACACCTCGCCGGCCATATAAATCGGTAGACTAGCACTGGTGGGACTCTTGATGTGTATCGACTTCACATTCTTGAAACCCCCTGGAATCTTCTTCTCCGTCATATCCGCCACAACCTTCGCAACATTCTCGACAACCTGCTCCGGAGAAAAGCTAGACAGCGCGACACGGATGCTGGTGGTCGCAGCGGGTGAGAGATTTACGAATGTACTCTGCAGCGCCTTTTCGACAACCTTTTGCAACCCGCCTGGCGTGTCGTTTCCGCTCAGGACGATTGGAACCGGGATCTTTGCGGGCTTCCGGTAAAATGTTGAGCCCAGCGCTGCGGGGAGGAGAGTGGCGACCCGGTCGTCGGCGAGGAATACATCGTGTCCGTCGAGGAGCTGTCGCCGGATCTCGAAGGCTTTGTACTTCTTTTTGAGTTTTCCGATGCCGACGACTTTTGTGACGATGTTTTGGAGGCTGGAGGCGGAGACTAGGTCTTTGTAGTGTCGCTGGGGATCTTTGACGATTAAGCACACCGTTGTGGTAGTAGGGTTCAGGAGCGGGAACGGGAGGCGGATGGAAGTGGGCTTGAGTTTTTTGGTTTCCGTTATGTACTTTTTGGTTGTTAGGACGAGCCACAGGGGGATTGCGGAGTCGGTGGGGTCGGAAGGGTCGGAGAGGAGGTCGGGTTTTTCTGTGGCCACAGCGGAGGAGGTAGAGATGTGCTTTAGCAGTGCGCGAGCGGCTTTGAGGGTCTGTGTGCATTAGTTGCTACATTCCCTTCCTGTTCCCGTGGGGAACTTCTAACCTGTACTTTATCCAGTTGATACGGCGATTGTGATACTTGTGCTGCCGGAGCTTTCTTCTCCACCACAGCCACTGCTTTGACAGTTTCGCTCTCGGCCAGTTTTTGCGCAATGTCTAATGCTGCTTTCGCAGGCTTTTTGGTGAATTTCTTGGACTTTTCGATTTTTTGCTTGGGCTCTGTTGTTGGGTTCTTTGCGGCGATCTTGGCAGCGGGTTTTGAGCGCGCCATTATGTGTAGTGGTGGTGAAAGAGTGGGGAAGTTGGTTGGGTAAAAGCTGCTGAAGACAGTGATAGAGATCGCAACTTTTTTCGTTCAGGGTACAACTAGAAGAGGCTTGGCGGATCATGACGTGTGACTCGTATGCAGGTCGCTGGGAAGTGATGCATTGTTGTAGCCTTGCAGGAGGGCACAATTGTATATTGTTCCTGAATTGAATTTATAACAAAAAGCAATACAAAGCCTGGGGAAAAGAAAGAAGGGAGTGCCAATTGAAGACCCTAACCCTGGATGTATAAACAAAGCCGCCAGTAAATAAACCTGTCCGTAAACTCCAACCCATGATAATAAACGCTAAATAACTGCAATGAAGGAACACCCATGCATATATACCCACTTCACGCTACAGCCAACCTCACAACCTCCCCGCACCCGCCATCAATGCCGACCAAGATATCTCATTCCACCTCGCTAGCGTATATCCCACCGCCTTATGACCATTCGCATACGCCACCTCGCACGGCATCTTCCCCTCCGCATCCCTCGCTTCCCAGCTAGCCCCACAATCCAACAACACATCGACAACATCCCCAAACCCCAAGCTCGCAGCCAACCACAGCGCTGTCCTCCCTTCAAACTTCTCCTCCAAATCGATGACATCCTTGTGTTTACACAGCGTCTGAACCCTCGCTAGATTGCGTGTCTCAACAGCCATATGCAATAACGGCGGCGTCCGCGGCAGCGGCTGCATCTTCCGCATTAACTTCCTGGCTGCAATATACTTCGCCAATAACACTCTACTGGGTCCTTGTGCATACTCAACCCTATGCCCGCAGCGGTCTGGGTCCGCGCCGCCGGCGATCAGCGCTTCCACAACAGTAGAATGATGTCTGAGCAGCGCCACTCCCAACGGCGTGGACATTCCCCCTCCCGCATCCGGGTCCGCTCCCGCCTGTAAAAGCAGCTGCGCGATCTTGACAAACCCGTGCTGCGCCGCATAATACAGCGGGGAGTATCCGGCAGCATCCGTAATCTCTGTTGCAGCACCGTGTTCCAGCAGCGTCATCACGATCCCGCCATATCCCCCTTTCGATGCAATGTGTAACGCCGTCTTACCCTCCCTGTCCGTCGCGTGAATATCCGCCCCGTGCGTCAGCAGCAACTTCATCACGCCGGCTGCAGAATTCCCGGCCATTGCTGCGCAGTGCAGTGGCGTCGAGGCGCTGCCAGATCCTTCGATGTCTGCGCCGCGAGAAAGCAGGAGCTTTGTGGAGCGGTAGTGGATGTGGTTGCAGGTCCAGTGCAGGGCGGTAAGATTCTCGCGCGGAAGGTTGGGCGAAATGTTGTAGTTGTCGAAGAGGACGCGTAGCGTCTGGTCCCAGCCGCATTGTGCGGCACGGTGCAGAATTGTTGTTCCTGGCGGGAGCGCAGGAGAGAGTGCGAGACCGCGTTGCCATAATGTTCCGTCCAATCGTCGGCAAAGGTTTGTGCAGGTGAGGACGAGGGCGGCGAGTTCCTTTGTGGTGAGAGGTGCTATGATCTCGAGTAGGAGCTCGGTCGGAAGGTGGTGAAGTGTCGTTTTGGCCGGCGGCTTCTTTGGTGGGGGCGACGGCAACGTTTCTGATACGGGGTTTTGCGCAAGGGGTGCAGCAGAGGGCGTCTTTGATTTCGACACTTTTTGATACCAGGATACTCTTGGTGAGAAGGATTTTGAACGCATGATATAAGGAATAAGTATGCTGAACGACGGCATGATATCGACGGTTGTGGGATATAATGGTAAATTTTTTTGTTGATTGAAAAAAAAAGGTGGTGAGCTGAGTATGGAGGTTGAGTAGCAGCTCAACTGCCCACCCATAACAAACAAACAACTAAAATGAACGAGGGTTGTTGATTTATCAGTCAGTAAGCAATTATGCGGAGCAGCTCCCAGCTGGCTGCGCACGATATGGCGGTTCGATCTGAGACATAATAAAACTTCCCGGATTCTCGCAATGGAGAACTGTGATTGGAGGATGCCTCTCAATTGAAATCAAGCTGCATATTGAAGGATTTGGCTTCTGATTGGAAGAGTGTCAGCGGGGAGCAGGGCATGATATGAACCTGCCGCTGCTGCCTAGATGGAGATGGGGCATCCACACATTCATGTTCGTTCAGCCTTTGTCAATCAGGGGAAGAAAGAACAACACATCAAGTGTGGTGGGGGCTTGACGTTTCAGATAGTAAGTTGAATGTGATTTTATAACACGAGTTGAGCATTCCACAGTGGGGATGACTCCTGAGGGAAGAAGTCCTGTGGATATTTTGGTGTAACAGTGTAACACTCGGCTGAATTCCGGTCGGTACTACATCAATGGATAATCAGCTGCTTGCAGGATAAAAACAAAACGCTACCAATACGAGATATCATTGAACACAAATAAACCCCATCCCGAAACGCCACAGCCGCAAACGATACCCATGTAAATAGATCCTTCCTTCTGACTGTCATTACAACTCAGCCGGCTGAGTCTGTAACCTCGAAGTCTCCTGCGTCTGCTGCTGTGTGCCCAATGTCCACTGGCCTGTTTTCCCGCTGGGTCCAAAATACACTTCGAACACCTTCTTCAGTAAGCCATCCGTGAATTTCATGTGTTCTCCTGGGATCTCCAAAAACTCCAGCTTCCCTTCGCCACCCAACTTCTTCAAGCCCAACCAATCCTCGGTATACAGACTCCGCTTCTCCAGCGGCACAATCTCGCCACTCGTAGTATTAACGTCGCTCCACCACGCGCTCTCTTTAGGTACAACCGTCTGGTCGTCCGCAAACATAAACATAACAAACCTCTCCAACGTTTCCAAGTTCTTCTTATACGTCTGGTTCTTTTCCTCGCGCTCACTATTCACATCTGCCAAGAACGCCGAGTGCTCCAGATACGTGTTGAGGTCCTCGGGATCCCTGAAGTACTGCGCGGGTATGACACGTCCCTGCACTAGCTGCGACCATTTCTGGCTGCGAAGTAGGCTCTGCGCACTCTTACACACCCAGTCCCCGGGCTCACATGCCGCGATAAAGTCGGAGATCCCGTTATGCTGCGAGCCGAATGTAACCAGTGTTTTCAACGGTGGTGAGTTGCAGCGCTCCACATACGCTCGGAGAAACTGCCCCCCCTGAGAAAACCCGATTGCGTTGAAACCTGCCGTAAGCTCCGGGATCGAGGCGAGATCGGCACACACTGTCTCTAGCTGGAGGTTGATGTTGCCGACGAAGGTGGCGCTGCGGTCGGAGGAGTCGGAGGGGGAAAGCCGGATCGGGTATACGAAGGTGGAGGGGTAGATAGTGTTGAAGAGATCGCCGACGGATTGGATACCGTCCGAGTCGAAGGAGTCCCCTGTATCAGATGTGCATTAGCTTCATGGTGTTTGGGTTTGAGCTCGGAAAAGATACCGAGGCCATGCCAGATCACCAACGGGAGCGGTTTCGAGCTGTCAGACGGTGCAGTTCGAGCTCCTGAAAGGAATGGCAGAAGGAGGAATATTGTTGGAAGCCGCATCTTAGGTTCGTTTGTGCTGGGTAGTGGAGTGACCCGTGGCGGATGTTGGTAGCTATTGAGTCAACCTCGGGTAACAGTGCCGTGGTAATTACCCTACGTATGGCGGTCCGTGCATATGGCTTCTACACGTTTATCCAGATGCCGGGAGCGGTCCGATTTAGTCTCGGTCATTCGGAGTACGGGGCATGCGAGTGAGACCTGCTAGTTATAGGGTAGTATCGTCGGGCTGCCGAAAAGGTTGGGGCAGACTTCACGTTCCGACCACTGGTTACGCAACGTGGATTATCTGGCCTGTAGATACTGCTCAAAGAGTTTCATGTCATATATACCAGGATTTGCAGTTTTGACCGGGCTCGAGTAAGGGAACAAAAGCCCTTGAGTGCCGGCCAGATATGTACAATACTATGAATCAGTCAATTCACGGATTGGTGTGAGCTACACAAGCTACAAGTACATACAATTGAAACCCATACTCAACCTATTTTACTTTTTCCTTCTAGATCCTTATGCGCGACTAAATTCATGGATCTCCAGGAGGAAAGGTCCCAAAAACACCAATGACACCGAGAAGCAGCAGAGATTATAAACCTCCCTCCGCTAACCCTAACGTCCAACCTAGACCAATCACTCATACAAAAACAACTCCGAATTGTTCAAACGACAAAATTCGCTAGTGAAATCCCATCAAACCGTTGGATCTAAGCCTCTTCTTTCTTCAATTCGGGCGCGGCTCCTACCAATGCAGCGTGAAGTGCGAATTGAGTGGGAATGCCCTCAGCACGGTGGAAGGCGTTGAGGTTCTTGTGCATAACAATCTGGTAGCAAGTACCACCACCCTGGCGAGATGCGATGACAGAGAAGGCAAGGAAGAACTCCCAAATGCGATACCACCGGTCACCGTACTTAGCCCGAACCTTCTCCCCGTTACCTAGCCAATTCCTATACCATCTCCAGAGAGTAGCGCTGTAGTGAACTGCAAAGAACAATCAGTATCACCAACAGCAACGCAGTAACCAGGCAAGCACAATTTACCTCCAATAGTATCGACAGCCTTAATCTCAAAGCCAGCGTTCTCGAGGGAATCGATGAACCATCCCAGAGGTGTAGAAGCATCGGCACCAGGGAAAACGTATTTGTTCATGAACAAACCCCAGATAAGGTCCTATTACGAATCAGCACGATCTAAATTGGACATAGATAGTTACGGAATCTAACCTCGTATTGCCATCCCTTCCTCAATCCAGCGATTTGCAAGAAAAAGGTACCATCGTCCTCAAGCATGCTGGAGACTTGCCTCAAGAAGGAGCCGAAATGCTTGACACCGACGTGCTCGGCCATCTCAAGACAGGTGATCTTGTTGTACTTTCCGGCAGGAACAGGGGTATCACGGTAATCCATGCAGAGGATCTTCGACTGGGATTCGGGAATACCATCGCGGCGAAGGCCACCGTTGCCCCAAGCACACTGGTTTCGACCAAGAGTAATACCAGTAACATGGGCACCATAGTTTTTGGAAGCATAACGGGCGAGAGTTCCCCAACCACAACCAAGATCCAACATCCGTTCACCCGGCTTCAGGTCGATCTTCTGACAGACAATCTTGAGCTTATTGTCCTGAAGCTCCTCGAGGGTCTCCTCCCTGGTAATGTCGGAGATAATTCCGGAAGTGTAGATCATGCGTGGGCCCAAAAACCAAGCGTAAAAGTCATCACCGCGGTCGTAGTGATCACGAACCTGCTCCTCATCTAGACAAAACTTCGTTAGCGCCACTCGCTGTACCTGAACATGGGTTGGGATAGTTACCTTGAGATCGTGTGTGCATAAGAACCTCAGGCATCATGCCAGTCAAGAAATATTTGAACAAACTGTAGGTAAACTCAAAGGTTGCCCAATCGTGTCGGTATTCAAGGATCTCCAAACAGTCACCCTTGAAGGAAACATCTCCAGCAAAGTACATCTCGTGGAAGGTCTCTAGAGGAATCTTATTGCGACCCTTATATTTGGCAGCATCTTCAGGTTTGTGGAATTCAAGGTAGTGCTCAACGGGCTTGCCGGGAAGTTTGGCTTTTTCGTTCTTTCGAGGAGAGTATCTAGACATGATCGTCCAATACCCCACCAAAATGGGTAAACTAGTAACCAACGCAATGAAGATGAAGGTCTTGATGCCGCCACCGAGCTTCCGTGTCAAGTAGAAAGGAACGATGGTCATGGAACCAATTAGGATGTAATTGTTGAAGTTATCATTACTAGGGCCTTCGGCGGGGAGTGGAGCATTGTGGATGGTTGGGGACTGGCCAATTGGTTAGTCTGAGGTCAGTTGGAGATGGGATTGGGAGTGCGTAGGAATGGCATGCATACATCAGACACGCGGACACCGCAGGAAGAATTGGAGGGAACTGGAGGCTTTGCCGGAGGTGTGTTGATGTATTCAAAGGTCTCCTCAACCTCAGAAACGCCCTTCACCGCCATGACTGAGGATTGGTAGGTTGAGACAGAGGTGAAAGGGGGAATTTTGGGAGGGGGGAGTGATGTCGTCGTCGGAGAAGACAGATAGGAAAGGAATTGGCTGTATACAGCGGACGCAGGGGTACTTATTGAAAGACGTCGCGGAATACTAGCGACCTTCGAAACTGGGATTCAACCGTTTACAGGATAGCCAAGACAGTAGCTGCAGGGCGCTTAGAGAAGTCAGGGACTCCCACCAGCCTGTGCTCAACGGAGGACAGATTGCTCAAATTACTGAGACGAATCTTTGTTACATACCAATTGTTGACTATTGAGCCTCGATACCGAACCTCGGTCTAACGATATTCTCATGCGAAACGGCAGTTCCGTACGCATGACATGCCAAACTGACCTCTTATTCCAGCCTCCAGGTCCTATCGTCTCCTATGTACAGGGTCTAATTGTACAATGTTGAATGGACTCCTACGGATTCTTATCTAAGCGCAACAGTCGCAGTTGGGGATGATTCCGGTTGGTAGGGCTACTGTCATTTCACCGCTTGGACCCACACTCTAAAACCACGATGTGTCTTTAAGCTTCATGAAAACCCCTAACCCACGAACCATTCATTGCGCAACAAATTTCCACAATATCCCAACTCTTTGACACCGAAAAATGATGGACTTGCCTAGCAATGCGTGCTCTGCGTAGTCAGCTGTTAGCATTCCGTACTTCGGGCTATGTAATTACACTACACTTTTGCTACGGTAATGCATCTCTCCGATCAAATGTGTGCCGAAACCAGAAAGGAGACGTCCGTGGATATCAATACACCGAGGGCAGAAGAACTTTCGGGCTTCATCAAGTTCGAAACGGATACCGCGGAAACTAGTAGGCAAATCCCAGTCGCCGCCACGTACGTGCGAGTTGGCGACAGAATAACATTACAGTTAAGGTTAAACACCGGCAAATCCCCTGCTGAGACGAGGCGGGTGCGTAATTATAGACAAACAGACGAAGCTTCTTATCGTCCCAGCCCCTGCTGCAATTTCCACAATGGGTAATAGCCTACGTACCTACCCAAAGTTTATACTGAGCTTGCGCGCTGTGCAATTGGCGAGCATCTAACACCAAATCACGTTTTGTAGGGTTGTAAGAAGAGCTGGTTCTATCCAGTGCTCCAACTCCCTACTTCATATCATAGAGAGGCGATGCGTTGATGCCAATCGGTGGGAGGCCAGACTCATACAATCGTGTGTGACACTGTATGAAATGCCTACCCACACCTTGGCCAACTGCTTTATTCCGGTCTATGCAATCAAAATGGCCGAGCCATTACAGATAGGTATCTTCCCCCAACCTACTTTACATATCTTCAATCTTTCCACAAATCCTTAAACCTGTCCTTCAAAAGCCATGGCACATGCTCGAGCGCCGCCTTCGCCCGTTCCATATCACATGGCAGCTTCTCAATCTTGATAGCCTCCAAAATATACGTCGCCACTGTAGCTTCTTTCAGTGGTGGATCCCTCCAAATCTTACAAATTTCCGCGATATCGATTGCGCCAACGTGCCATAAAGAGTATGCCCGTAGTTGCGGTTTTGATAGCTGTATCTGGTCACTGTCAGAAAACGAAGCGGTGTATTTCGCGACCCATTCTCCAGCCATCTCAATTTCGGCGGAAAATGTTTCAGAACTTGAGGCATAGATTGAGGTCGACGCAGTTTGTTTATCTTGGTTATCTTCAATTGCTGTGGTCTCCACTGTAGTGGTAGTGGTAGTGGTCGAGATCAGGGATGGCGATCGAGGAACATAATCGTCGGATGTGTCCTCAATATTTCTGCAAGTGGGAAGGGGAGGCCGAGGGTTGAGCTTTGCTCGTCGGATCTCTAGAAGATCAAAGATTCGTAGACCGGCGTAGGCATCCGCAGCGGCATCTGTGACACATAAACACACCGCCACAGAAGACAGATTATCCAGAAACTTACACTTTATCTGGTCACTATTGATTGGTTTGGACCAGTCAGAGCACCTCACGGGACCCTTGTCCAGCGGCAAACCAAGATGGGCCAGTGTCAACCTCGCAAGTGATACCAGCCTCCTTGGAATCTTTTTTATTCCGTTTTCGGCCGAGTTGACCAAGTTGTGGAGATCGCTGAGCTCGAAGACACCTTGTGGTTTTACGTTGATGAAATCACGAAGGCGTCTGTGGTCACCTGTGGAATTGACTCCAATTTTGAGGACTTGATCAGATTCAATCAATTGCCGGAGTGAAGGGGCAATAAGGGTTGTCTCGTCTTCTCGCGCAGCACTCAGATCCAGCGGTCTACCCTTATCATCAAAGCCCATCTGCGCGACATGAATCAAGGCAACTGTCGATTCGCTCGCCACTTGGATAAAGGCAACGTTTTGTCTAAGTAAGTTGTTAATCGACGCTCCCCCGAGTGCTAGTGTGATTATTACCTTATTGAAGTCTTGCTTCTCTGCGGATACACCCACTCCATATCAAACCCTACCACCTTCTCATTTAGAAATTCCTGTAGAACCTTCTCACACTCTTCAATTGTCTTGCAATAGTGTACGTCTATACCCTTTCCCTTGGAATTGACGTAAAGAGTATGATTCCACCATTTGTTCGGATTATCATTGGCCAGCGCTTTCTTGACTTCCAGAACCTTTGGAGGTATAATGAACGATGACATTGGAATGTATGATGCTTCGTCTTTTGCAGTACTGGGATCCACAGCGCAGTCCTTAGAAACCGTTGTAATGGGATCTGGGCCGGCCTCGCCCACTGCCTCATCCTCTGTCACCCAAGGATCTGTTGAAACAGATGGTACCTCTGTATCATCGGCAATCTGTTTTCCTAGATTTTTGATAAGTACTTCAGATGTCCTTCCTGCAGACTTAAAAAGCATCTCAGCACGTTCGGTGATATCCATAACTAGATCCATCGCTTGACGCAGTTCAGCTCGGGTCCTCTTCCTCCTTTCCGCTCTGAGCTTCTCGAGCTCGGCTTGCAATTGCGAGAAGTGCTCATTTGCATCTTCACTAATCTGACGGATTCTGAGAATGGTGTCATCCTGCTTAGCCTTTCGTGGCCAACGTGATGTGTTGATGCTTGCCACACCGCTGCCGCTGGCCACCTCCCCATCATCTTCAACCTCTGTAGCATCCACACCCTCAAAATGTGAAAACTTTGTCACTCTCTTTGATGCAATAGTTTTTGTTGTTACTGTTGGAGGGATTGCTGTGCTTTCCTGAATTTCATGCACTTCCAGTGGTGCCCACTTTCTCCCGGACGTACTAAAGTCACGGCAAGGCCTACTTGCAGTGGAACCATCACCGAAGACAATCGATTGCCCTCTGCGCCAGAGGTTTCTATGTGCATGATTCGATGTGGAGAGTTTTCGGGGTTGTCGACCGGCGGTTCTAAAGCTACGGGGCCACGAAATAATGCAGGGAGGATGCGTGGTTCCAGGTGTACTGGAGCTGTTTTGGTGATCGCGCCAGGCGTTAGGACCATTGGGTGGTTGTAAGTCGGCGAATTGTGCTGAAAGCTGGTGAATAGGATCACTATGGGCGCTGTGGCACAGAAAATGTCAGTCATACTCAGAGGGACTTCAAGAGGAATACACAAACGCTTGACGAGCCATTCTCGTGGCGATAGAATCCCTTGAAGTGTCGTGACCTACTGCAGCCGCGGTAGGGGAAGAGACAGAGAAGGAGGAGGCAGTGGCGACCAGTATGTACAGAGGCAGTAGCTCTATCGTCTGACCGCTGAATCGCAACATCTGAAGTCGGTGGAAATGTTTACGAGGTGGGCGGCTCAAGTGCCACCAGTCTAGAGTCTAGCGCTAAAAAGTTAAGCGCTGGACAAGCTTTCACCTTAGTCCTTAGTCCACCCCACCACAACACAACTCTCGTCCCACAATCTACAACGATGGCATCCCAACTACTCCCTCTCGGTATTTTGCTCTCCTCTGCTAAAAGTGTCCACAGCTTACAGAATCTTTAGAGTTGGTCGATAAGTGTGTGGGTTCACGGATATGGGTGGTTATGAAGAGCGAGAAGGGTATGTTTCGAGCTCAAAAAACAGCGCGGGGCTGACAGGGTACAGAGTTCAGCGGCACGCTGGTTGGATTCGATGACTACGTCAGTGAGTTGACCTCAGAACCTCACCTTTGTGAGACTTGACTGATGCATTTCACAGACATGGTTCTTGAGGATGTAACTGAATAGTACGAAGCGTGGCTCTCGATGTCTGAACGGACTACGAAGCTAATCGCAGTGTTCTCAATAGCGAACCTACCGGGGAACAAATCAAGCTTCAGAAGATTCTGCTAAACGGAAACAATATCTGCATGGTACGGCAATCCGGAGTTTGTAGTACGATGGCCTTGAAATGCTGACGAAATCACAGTTGATTCCTGGAGGAGATGGTCCTGGTGGTGCATAATACATTTTTCCTTAGGTCGCAAGTGTTTGGATAGTCACGGCCCATAACTTTGGGACAATAATGTTATCAGCTCCACATGGGACCACTTGCGTGATGTGTTATTCTACGTTGCTCCACTGTGTAATGAACCATCCGGACGTTTCTTTCAGTCTTTTCTTATTCCCCAGCTTCATCGATATCTTGTCCAGCCTTTTTCGCCCCCTTGGATTTCTTACCGCCTCTCTTGCCTCTGTGGGTTCGCTTCTTGTGTTGAGAGCCTTCGTGGCCCTCATCTGGGGGTTCCTCCACCTGTTATTGGTCAATGTGGTTAGGCGAGATAAAGATAGGATATATACCTCAGCTTTTACCACCGTTACATTCACAGCTTTTGGCGAAATATCACAATTGTTGAGTCTTCGCAGCGATCCTAGCCAAACCAGCGCCGAACAAGCGATTGAGATCCATGGCGGCAGCTCCCTTACCCCAACTCCCTTCACAAAAACGATGCCATTTGCAAGCCATGCAAGGGCAAGTATACGTAATATCTTGAGACTGTATCAGTATCTCATCTCGCTCCATGCGCAGGAATCCCCTTACTACAGTGCGCACGGCAACAGTGGAAGCGTCGTGTGATGTTGGAAGCGCGAGATATAATTGTGCAAGTGACACTGCAAGCATCATAACCCAAACGATCTTCCAGGTTATATAGAGCTAGTTATATGGCAAAATGTAAGTATGGGTGTCAATCAATTGTGGTGGCAGACAAAAGCTACATATGCCATATCCAAAGGAGATAATTCGGGATTTTCCACTATGCTGTGCATCGGAGGGATATGTGAACCGCGCTTCATGTGGCTAACGGTGCTCGTGAGCCCTAAGACGGCCGCAAGAAGAAGAGGTTGACTTAGTGCCATCTTGTACAATGAAATGAGGCTATGGCGAGATAAATGGTGCACCGGTGGATGAAAATTGTTGCTTGTCTACGCTGCCGTTACTCGGTACTCTACAGTAGAACCAGGTTGAGTTCGCCAAGGATTGATGATGTTCTAGAAGCGAGTCTACTCGTACTTGTCTTGTTGAGAAAAAGCACTGATCCGTGCTTCAGTTCATGAAGGGAGCTCATACTCAGTCGCTGGTGTAACTTTGCCAGTAGCGGGAAATTTTGGAGCTCCGTCGTACAAATTCACACTGCGGCTTCATAAGCTGTCACCCAACGTTCGGGTTCGTTTGAGCAAGGGTAGGTTTCTTGGCGGAGGACCTCGTCGTCACCTCCTCCTTTCATTGATTGCCGGCTCATCTCCACCTTACCACAAAGCCCCCCCATATTGCAAACTCTGTACACCAATATCAACAGACGTTCTCTCAAATGTATTCCCAGACCGGGGGAGGATTCCTCAACCCCAATGCTGGTCGTACCGGCACACCGCTGTACGGTCAACAACAGCAACAGCAGCAACCTCAGAGCGGTTTTCCCGGCCAAATGAACCCCCAACCTACGGGATATATGGGATATCAGCAAACCGGGTTTCCCGGCCAACAGCAGCCACTGCAGTCGCAATTCACTGGGTACCCCGGTCAACAGCCACAACTACAACAACAACAGCAACCTCCGCAGCTTCAGCAACAGTTTACAGGCTATCCAGGTCAACAGCAACAACAGCAACCTTTACAACAGCAGTATACCGGATTCCCGGGCCAGATCTCCGGTGGGTTCGGCAGTGGAACCCCTGGTGTACCAGCTATACCTTCTATACCCCCTATACCGCAGATTCCTCAAGTGATTCAGCAACAGCAGCAACAGCAGCAACCAACCCCGCAACCTACCGCACCAATGGCCACGCCTGCCAGTGGGAGTATTGTTAAGATACCCAATGTCAGGTTGTCATTCATCACACAGGAGGATCAGGGAAAGTTTGAACAGCTGTTCAAAGCGGCAGTTGGGAATGGGCAAGCTCTGACCGGTGAGTGTCTACTTCGGAAACTCAGCATCTCGATTGCTTACGTCTAGGCCAGGTGATCGAGCCCGAACGATTCTCATGAAGTCTAGTCTTTCCGCAACCGACCTTCATCAAATATGGTTCGTTGTCAACATTCTTGCGTCATGTTAATACTGACTGGATCAACAGGCAGCTCGCAGATACCACAAAATCGGGGGCGCTTCTTTTTCCCGAATTCGTGCTGGCCATGTACCTCTGTAATGTGAGGAAGCAAGGAAAACCCCTTCCACAGACGCTGCCTGAAGTCATTAAAAACGAAGTTTCTGGTATGGTGGATATTATTTCATTCAACATCCCGGATGTTGCCCCACCAGCGCCCCCAAAAAGCAATGTACCCAGCTTTGAAGTCACCCCTTCCCGGCAGGATTCGTCAACACCTACTCAGACAAGCAATTCTACACTATTGGCCAGTTTAGCGATGCAACCGACCGGATTCCAACAGCCTCAACCCACTGGATTCCAACAACCTCAGCCCACGGGATACCAGATGCAGCAGCCAACTGGTTTCCAGAGCGTCGTATCCCAACCCACAGGGTATCAGGGTGGGTTGATGTCTCAACCTACAGGTTACGGTCAGAGACCAGGCATTGGTAATGTTCCCCCAATGCCACCAGTGCCCACTGGAATGTCAACAATGTCGTCGTTATCGGCAGGATCTAGCTTCTTACAATCGCAACCTACTGGGCGTCCTGGCCAGTGGGGGTATATCAATGCTTCTTCTACCGATCTCCCCGGTCTTGAAGCATTGCAGAGGCAAATGATGCCGCAGCCCGGTCGTGAGGGTGGTTGGAATATGCAAGGATTGACAGGAAATGCTGTCATACCATGGGCTGTCACTAAGATTGAAAAGCAAATGTATGACAAGATTTTCGATGGCTGGGATGGGTTGCGTAAAGGCTTCATTGGTGGAGACGTCGCGATTGAAGTATTCGGACAGAGTGGCTTGCCAAAGGAGGATTTAATGAGGATCTGGACTCTCGCTGACCCCGCAAATAAGGGAAAGTTGGATAAGGATGAGTTTGCTGTGGCGATGCATTTGGTAGGCATTAAATCATACACATATACTCAAGGAGCATATCTAACGTTCGGCGTAGATTTACAGGAAGCTCAATGGCCATGACGTACCATCTCGTCTACCTCCGGAGTTGGTTCCTCCTTCTACCAAGAAACTTACAGATTCTGTCAATACAGTTAAGGGTTATTTGGCAAAAGGCCGTGAGAATCCGGCCACGGGCGTTAGTTTTATGAAGAGTCGCTCTTTCCATGGCGATAACACACAAGGCCTACGAAAAGATGGGACCGTATACAAGTTCAACGATGACGCCTCTTCGGGATACAAGTCCAGTGCCCGCCATCGAACTCGCGGTGTATCACCATCGCCTGCAGTATCTGCGTCTCCATCACCAGGTCCAGAGGAGATGTCTCTTGATCAACTTCGCAAGAAAGTGAAGGAGAAGAGAATTCTTCTGGATGCCATTGACATCAAGGACGAAGCTAGGTCAGAGGATGAAGATGCGTTAGACCGCAGGGACCGCAGGGATGCAGATGACCTTTATCGGAGAATCCGACGTATCCAAGAAGACATAGACAGCCACCCCAATGCAGGCCTGCGTAACACTGACTCAGACACCGAGCGGCGACAGATGAAGCGACAACTGCAAAACCTAACTGATAGACTTCCGGACATTGCTTCAAAAGTTAGAAATACAGAAAGACGCATCGCAGATGCTAAACTCGAGCTCTTCCGCCTGAGAGATGCTAAAGAGCACCCTGAATCCGCTTCGTCGATTGTGGGAACTGGACCTAGCGGTGCCATTACGGAATCTGATCGGTTGAAGGCGAAGTCTAGAGCCATGATGCAGCAGCGCTTAGCTGCCCTTACCGGGAAACCCGTTGAGCCCATGGGAGATGACGGTGCAGAGGCTGCATCGAAACGACTAGCAGATGAATCTCAAAAAGTCAACTCCGAGAAGGCCAATAATGAGAGGATGACCCGTGATGTAGAGGATAGCGTTAGTGAATTCCGAAGGACTTTGGAGGATAGCTTGAACGATGTGGGCGGCAGAAGCAAGGACAGTACTTCAGAGCATGAACGGAGACGGTGGGAAGATGGCCTGGGAGTAGAGGATGAAGTCAAAGATTTTATCTTTGATCTCCAACGTCAAAGCCGTTCTGCTGCCCTCAGACGGGAAGACGGCCGCGGTTCCCGTCGCCGAGATGATCGCTTGGAACAGGACCGACGTCCAGCTTCTACCAGACCATACGGAGAGGAACGAGCCGTTTCTTCACCTCCCCGTGCCGCGACTACGGCACCAACTCCTGCCTCAAGTTCGTATTCATCATTTAATTCGGCTGAGGAGCGCGCCGCATATATTAAGCAGCAAGCTGAACAGAAGATGGCGGAACGCCTCGCTGCCCTCGGGATCAAGCACCCCATGACTGTTAATCTCGGAGAGACACCGCAGCAACGTGCAGAGCGTGAGCAGAGGGAGAGGGAAGAGCGTATACGTAAAGCGGACGAAGAAGAAGCCCAGCGGGAGAGGTTGCGCCAAGCTAGGCTTCAGGGCGATATGCCTGCACCGCCGCCCACCGCGCCACCCAAGAAGGGACCTAAGGCACCGCCGCCACCACCATCTCGCAAGAATGAGTTTCAAGATAAAGTCAAGGCCGAAGCAGAACGGAGAAAGGCCGAAGAAGAGGCGGAACTTCAACGAGAGCAAGAAGCCAAGGCTGCCGAGCGGCAAGCACTGGAGTGAGTACATTTCAACGATTTTATTACAATAAACTAATAATTGATAGGGAACAAGCGAGCAACGAAGAGGAAGAGCTGGCACGTGAAGAGGAAGCTGCACAGGCTCGCCTGAGAGCCCTTGAAGAAGAGATGAGACAGGGCAAATTGAGGAAGAAGGAAGAGGCCGCCAAAAAGAAGGCTGCTCTTCAAGCCCAGAAGCAGAAGGAAGCTCAACTAGCCGAGAGACGTGCAAAGATCGAGGCAGCTAGGCGCGAAGAGGAGCGGTTGATGCAACTGAAGAAAGAACTCGAAGAAGACTCTTCTTCAGACGAAGAGGGACCGGAGGCGGTTGGAGGTCAAGAAACCCCTACTCAGGAATCAGTAGGCGCCGAGCAGTATTCTATGCCTACTTCATCACCTCCAGCTCCTTCGCCAGCTCCACCGATGCCAGGCGTCATGCCACAGAGCCCACCTTCTGAGATACCTATGGCTTCACCTCCACCCGCTCCACCACTGCCACCATCCGCCGCACCAACTCCAACTCCCCAAGAAAGCAAGAACCCGTTCTTTAAGAAAGACTTCGGCCAGCCAATGGGATTGAACGGGGGTGATGCGTCGGCCAACGCTACCAGTACCTCAGGAAGCAATAACCCTTTCTTCAATCTCACCAAAGACCAACCTGAACAGAAATCCTCGGCCCCCATGCCAGATATTCACATTTTCAACCCCAAGAAGCAGGACGATGACGACTGGAGTGTTGTCGACGACGATGATTCGGACAGCGATGATGGTGAAATGCCGAGCCGTAATACCACTGCCCAACTGGCTGCTTCTCTGTTCGCAACTATGGCACCTCCAAGACCGTTGTCAAGTATGGACAAAGAATCGCAACCACCCGCTCCTCCACCACCACCTCCGATGCCACCTACTATGGGCGGTGCTCCTCCTCCGCCACCGCCACTGCCACCGCCACCCATGCCGAATATGGGTGGACCTGGTGGACCACCTCCACCTCCACCTCTACCACCTTCTGGATCCGCACCACCTCTTCCTGCGGTTACTCCGGATCGTGGCTCATTGTTAAGTCAGATAGGACAGGGGGTGCGGCTGAGGAAGGCTACGACGGTGGATAAGAGTGGTGCTGCTACTGCTGGTAAGGTTTTATAAAACTGCGACTGATTCATTACTTCTCTCTTTTTTTGTGTGTTTATTGTAGTGTTCATGCGGTTGTGAGCGTATGATGGGTGGATGCACCGTGCTGGTGTTGGGTTGATGTTAATGCGTATTGTGGGTGCTACATGCTTCTTCCCCCCTTCTTTTGGATTACAATATTCCTGAGTATATTATATCATTCATAGATTCTATAAAGCCGAATGACTCTTGATTTTTGCATATTCATGGATTTGTGACCTTTTAAGTCAAATACAATAGCCAGCCGACTTTCAGCAGTGAGCAGTGGTGACAGGCATAAATTTAGCAGCAGAAATTCTTGTGTACTGTCGTTTAATTTATCTTATCCATCTCATCTTGAGCATGCCTGATCTGTATTTTTTCTTGTAGCTCAGTGTCGCTGTTAGCTATTGTACCACCAAGACTTATTTATTTTTAGCAAAGAAAGAAGTGCACGACCCGAATAAATAGCTCCTGATTTTAGTATATTCTCTTCAATTTTGGTCGCAGTTGCAGCGAGTGTACTGGGATATGAAAAGGTGTTAAACAAACAGTACTCTAGCCCCACGACACGTCTTCCATTCTCGAAACGACACGACAAAACAAATGACTGATCCACAAGAACGCGTCGAATCTGCCCTCCTCCAGCTCGTCGAAACATTCCTTCCTGGCCTTGAAGATGAAGATGAATCAGATATAGAAGCACGGCAAGATGAACACGTCCGGCGAGCACAGGCTACAATCCAGAGGTTGACTTCCTATACTAGTCTTCGAGACCGTGGACTGATGATGCCGCTAGTTATCCACAATCAGATCTTCTACCAGACCCACAACACCTAGGCGATCTGATCAAGAAACAACGTACCAGGGCACCGTTCCTTAGAGACGCAGCTTGTGTTGACGATGGTAGTGATTCGAAACAACCCATCGCCCGATCAGGCGAAGCGATTCAGCTCACTCTTTACGAAACTCCTTTCTCAGAACGTGCTGACGAAGAAATGGGCCGTCTTGAAGTTTTTGATGGAGCTCTCTAATTCGCAGGACGGAGCTGCTAGGACTCCAGAGCCAGTTTTACCAGTACCTGCATCAAGCGAGCTCCAAGATGAGAGCGAGGAAGTTTTCTCTAGAGCATTTGGTTATCAAGGACTCCACCGACTGCCAGTACGAGATGCACCACAAAGTAGCTGGGATGCTGGTTATACTGGAGAACAAAGAGCCGACGAGTCGGGACGGCGGACAAATGCAGATATTTTGGCGGAAAGGAATGATGGAATCGGTATTTTCGGTCTTTTCTCATAGGGTAAGAAGGTGCTGGGTGCTGACTGTGAGGTACAGAGCCCAGCGAGCAGACGCTGCTATCTGCGCTTCCTTTCACCCTTTTAGGTTTGTCTTCGAACTGCCTACCATTCAAATCATCACCAACCTCGAAGTATGTGGTTTCGTTACCGCCTTCGCTTCCACTACCGCTCGTTTCTTTGCTACACACGCTGGCTGAACCATCACTACTTTACAAGTCCCTCAACGACTTTGTCCAAGAGTCTACCGACGGACTGACAGATGGCGGATTAGTTGGACAGTCATTGAGGTCTGCCATTGGCATTGAGTTGCGAGGATATGTGCAACTGGTCGGTGGGTTGGAGAGTCAGATTCGGAGGGCCATTGCGGCAGCGGAGAGGGGGCAGGGTATTCAGTCGTCAGGAGTGACGCTCAAACGATGTGTGGTGTGGACTCGAGAAGCTACCATGGGGTTGAGACTGATGAGCTTAATTGTGGACAAGACGAGAGGCCAGAAAGGTGGGCAACTCATATCAACAATCCACGGCTTTGCCTCGGATCATGGAGACCCCTTTGTTCGTGCGTTTGCGGAACGGATTCTGACTCAAATAACACGGCCATTTTACGACATGCTTCGTCATTGGATTTACGAAGGCGAGCTGACAGATCCATACGTCGAGTTCTTTGTTACGGAAGAGGCGCCGGAGCCCGTCGAAGGAGCCGACGCTAAACCGAAGGCCGACTCAGCTGCTGCTGTTGCAGTTAAACCGGGCGCTACCTCAGTCTGGCAAGACAAGTACCACTTTCATGCATTCCAAGTTCCTACCATCATCACAGAGGGCTTCGCGAAGAAAGTCTTCTTGATCGGAAAATCTCTAAACTTCATTCGCCATGGGTGTTCTGATAGTGACTGGGTTGATGAATACTCGAAATCGACATCAAAAGAATTGCGATACGGCGACACAGCTAAGCTGGAAATGAATATCGATGAAGCATACAAGACAACTATGGCACGATTGATAGATTTGATGGGCAACAAGTTCAAGCTTTTTGATCACCTACTAGCACTGAAGAAGTTCTTGCTGCTTGGCCAAGGCGATTTTATCGCTCTGCTCATGGAGTCTTTGTCCGGCAACTTGGACCGGCCAGCCAATACGTTGTATAGACATAACCTTACCGCCCAGTTGGAACATGCGATCCGTGGGTCAAATGCGCAATTTGAGAAGCCAGATATGTTGGCAAGGCTAGACGCCCGGATGCTGGAGTTGTCTCATGGAGAGGTTGGATGGGATGTGTTCACTCTGGAATATAAGATCGAAGCACCAGTGGATGTTGTAGTGACTCCATACGGCAGTAAACAATACCTCAAGGTTTTTAACTTTTTGTGGAGAATTAAACGAGTCGAATATGCTCTTGGGAGCTGTTGGAGGAAGTTCATGACTGGTGCTAGAGGAGTACTAAGAGCCGTCGACGATATAGTAGGCAAGGACTGGAAAAGGGCTAGATGTGTCGTAGCAGAGATGGTGCACTTTGTTAACCAGTTGCAGTACTATATCCTCTTTGAAGTGGGTGATGGTTGAATCGCGGTTTTGATCCAGGTGGCTGATTGCAATAGGTTATTGAGTCGTCATGGAATGTACTTCAGAAAGCCATCAACAAATCAGAAGTAACATTGGATGACTTGATAGACGCTCACACGGAATATCTGCGGAACATCACGCACAAGGGTCTTCTGGGAGGCTCATCCAATAGGAATGGAAAGAAGCGAACTGCCTCGGACACCGGCGATGAGTCGTTTCTGAGTCAACTGCACGAACTCTTAAAAATCATGCTCCAGTACAAGGATGCGGTCGATGGTCTTTATGGTCATTCAGTGGCGGAGTTTACACGCCGTCAGGAACGCGGTGCTAAAATCGAGGCAAGGACTAAGAAGGGAGATTGGGGCGTTAGAGAGACGGTGGGTTCACAGCTTGACTTTTTGTGCTCTAGAGAAGCCGCTGAGTAATGTCAGGACGATGACCTTACCGGTTCCTTCGAAGACCAAGAGCTACCCAACCTCCGCCAAAGACTGCAGAATCTAGCTACCGATTTTTCCGCAAGAGTAGTGCTTCTGCTAGGGGACCTGTCATACCAACCTGATGCTGATTTGCGCTTGCTCGGTGTGTTGCTGAGTTTTAACGAGTACTACCCTGTGATACACAAAAGGAGGGCACGAGATCGAGGAGGGGAAGCAGCAGCAACTAGAAGGAGCACTCCCAGGACAGCGGCCAAACCAAGGGAAAAGGGGAAAGGGAAGGGGGAATCCGATGACACCTCGGCGGCACCATCCACGGCTCCTCCAGCCACCAGTCGTGGAGACCATTCGAGAGGGTGATCATTGTAAGAGACGGGAATGATTGGGAGCTATGATAGGATGGCGTTTGGGGTGAATTGTTACTATCTTGCTTGTTCTGATAAGCTTCAGTTGTATTATTTTGGACTGGCTTGGGTGGGCGTATTCTATCATGTTTTTATTGTTGAATTATCAATGGGAGACGTGAAGGGGAAACTGAACGCCTGGCTCTGATATGCTCGTTCTGCGATCTGTGCGTGTTGATGGCTGCTTTATTAAAGCTACAGACATCACACTATCAAGATAAACTTCCCCCACTGGACCCTGAAAGCATGGAGTAGGGCACATGGCGTGGGATTAAGCTTTTTCGCTTAGTAGCTTCACGTTGATTAAGGCCAGGACCGGTGAACATCTGTTCGGTAACAATGCCGAGTGCCTTGAAAGGGCGAGGGTGTCAATGCTCACGACGTGCGGGGCCAAGGGTTTCGACGTTCCGCATAAGATCATTGCCTTGCCTCAACCGTCTACCTGCTTACCTAGGTAAGTATGTATCATCCACTTCGTGGATTCTTCTCAAATGCACATGTACTGGGCTTCGGTGGTGCCAAATCTTGTGGAGCCAGAGGCGTCAGCTCTGGATGGCGAGGAAGGAAGTGAGTCTTGCGGGAACAGACATCGTCGAACGAGTTAACGTCTGTATCGCCATGCCTTCGAAGGAGAAAGCCAAACAGCGTTCTGAAGCTGCCAGTCTTACCAGACCGGGCTGTGCAACATCCCCGCAGTGTTCTCGGCCGGTCAGTCCGGTCAGATTTGACGGCCCAGGCTTTCTGGAGCCTGACCGCCTCGGTATATGCCAAGTGCGGCCTCATAAATTGACATCTTATCTGACCGGTCTACGGATCTGCAGATAACCAGGCAATCGATCTGATTGCTCGAGAACACTGCCATCCTCTGGCCGGGCGGCTTCGTATGGTGGCCAGTCTGCAGATCTGCGGCTCAACTACAACAGACACGAATATCCAATTGGTGGGATAACGATGATATGATGTTTTCCCGCAGATGTCACCCCCGGTGACATACATTTGTTTTTTTGGAACGAGAGGTCGCAGTAGATATCCTAGAATAGGGGTTTCAAAACGATGATGAATCGTGGCTCCATTTTGTTTGTGATGCCGGAAGTCTCCCAAATTGCAAAATACATCGAGTCCTGCATGGGAAGCGCCACGAGGAAGGTTTCTAGCTTTGCCTTCGGGGACACGGCCACGTTGTTTACGTCTCCCACGAATTCTATCCTTTATTGCATCCTCGGGCAGGAAAACACAGACGCTGCCCGCAGTTGGTGATTGCTCGGAAACTATACCCCTACCTTTACTACCCAATGTCACTAAGCCGGGTATGCTGTTTCCGTCAGGATATCATCACTCTGGTCGTCATCAAGACCGTTTGCATCCTTGGGAAGGCCCGAATGAAATCTTTAAATTGGGGGATTCCGGGTGCCTGAGGATGTACTTTATCTCTACATGTCAATGGGCTATGGTTCCTAATCGTATGGCATGATGATGGTAAGATTGCGGCATTATATGAATTTCTCTGCCTTGCCCGTTAATTAAAAGATAACTTCACTGTTGTGAAGTTGCACGTGAAATAGATAAACACCGCCGCAGAAAGGTGTTCTACTTTTAGTATCATCATCAAATATTCTAAGTGGTCAACAACCCCTGTCCCGGGAAGCGATAATTCTAAGTTTGCAAACAGCTCAACCCTGTCCCGCTGCTGCCTGAGCTGCGCATTCCTCGAGTTAGGGTTATCGAGTACTCAACTTCAACTTCACTTATAACACCTGCCAAAGGAGAGATGCCTTCTGCGGCAACCATGTTGCCCGCGCCGTCCCACTCGTACTACGACAATTTTCCCGCCGTGAAATTCCGCAACCTCGACACAGATGCATATCAGGAGTGCGAAGATGCTCTCAAAAACAGCAACACCAAGAACTTCATCATCGACTTCGGGGGTGCAGGCCAGGATGGTGGCCAGGCGTGGTGCGCGCTGAATGTCGACCCCAGGAACCTAAACATTCTCGAGTTCCTGGGTAAGAAGCGGGAACTGAGGTTGCGTACGAGATGGATGTGCGTGTGTGTTGTGTTGTGTTGGTGTTGCGCGGAGCTGACTGGGTAGCAATATCTTCAATCCTTACGATCAGGCTGATCTCGTAAACGCCATCACCGGGTTCTATGGCTTCTCGCCACGGCTGGGAAAGGTCATTACCACACCTCCGGCTGTACCGCAACCTCCGGCAACACCATCTCTACGGCCTTCAGTGAGACGACGCGATAGGTTTTTGGGTCGCACGGTGGGAGACGCGGGGGACGCGGAGGCGCCGCCGCCGGTCACATCGCAGTATTTATTACCGCCAGTTTCGAGTGAACCAGTGCCCGTCGACCGGGCGCTGGAAATGGTGGGGATGTCGAACGCGAGGAATCCAGGGGGCAAGATGAATTACATGAACCTAGTGCGGAACGTATGGCACTTCCATGCGGTGGAATGGGGCGGAAGATGTACGTTTGACGGCTAGCGGTCTGTTTACATGGATGATGTGTGCTGATTCATGAGGGTATAGTTATATGTCTCGGTTTCAACAACCATCACAAAACATCGCCGGAGACGTGGGATCACAACCCCAAGTCCCCAAAACTGGACGATGAAGAAGAAGATGAAGAGGTATTCGATACGGGCGACTACAATCCCGAGGGAAAACGTGTTTGGAGCTGGTTAATTCTCTGTGATGATGGTAACGCGTCTCTTTTCTCGAGATAAAAAAAGCCCACACACTAATATGTACCCAGGAACCGTAATCTCAATCCAAGAGCCTTTGGGTTTCGGGTTGAGTCGTAACGACGTCCTCATCATCCGTCGCAACATGTTAACAGTCTTCCGCTCGCTCTCACTTTCCCCAGCCGCAAAAGCATCGAGCGCGAAGGAATCAGATGCAGCTGTTGGCAGCGGCATGGACGACCTCCCATTCCGTCGACATCAGGCCCAAAAAGAAATCGTACACGGCGGCCCTTCCCTCCTCTTCTATTACCTTTTCGACGACTGGATCTCAACCTACAGCTTTGTCCTTGGCCGTGGTGCTCCGTATAGCACGCACATGCGAGATCTTCGAAATCAAATGCACAAGGACCCGCAGCTTAGCCATCTGAGCAAACTCCACCGCTTATCTCGGCAACTCGCCACACTGAAACGGATGTACGAGACGAAAAAGATCATTGTCGACAACATCCTCAACCGCCAGGAAAACGGCCACCAAAAACACGGGCGGATCCAGAAATGGGCAGATGAGCGGGATCCCAACGACCCCAATGTCTCTTACGCAACGACGATGGGGGACTCCGATGTTCTGGGCGTCCCGCTCGGTCCACTATCGGTCGCCAAATTTGAGCGCCTTCGGGATCGAATCAAGCTCTACGCGCTCGGGGAGCTGGAAGCGCTGCTGTTGGAGAAGACGGAACTGGAAACTCTCACCTTCAATCTTATCTCCCTCAAACAATCAACCACGGTCGAACTGCTGACGCGTGTAACCATCTGGTTCGCTGGGTTCACGTTTGTATTTCTCCCGCTCACCCTGGTAACGGGATACTTTTCAATGCAGGTGCAGGGAATTAGTGGAAAGTACAATGAGCGCACGTTTTGGGGTGCCGGAGGTGTCGCTGTGACAGTGACGTTGTTGGTGCTGTATACTGTGGGAAAGAGTACAGGTACAATGGAGTTTGGGACTATGTGGAGGAGTATTAAGAAGGTTTGGTTCAGCTGGTTGAATAAGAAGAGGGATCGGAAGAGGCGGCGTGGAGCAGAGAGGGTAAGTGGAGGTAGAAGCGGTGGCAGTGGTGGTGGTGGTGGCGGTGGTGGTGGCGGTAGTGACGGCGGCGGCGGCGATGGTCGTGCATAATGGGAGGAGATCGAATAATTGATACATTTCTTGATGTTCTTTGTTAGATATCATGTTTTTCGGAATCATTTTTGGTGGCATAAATTTGTTGATGGATTATTAGAAGCTCTCATAGATACTTCCTATACTGTACTGGTCACAGTGGTTCGGACGTCAGGAGTCAGAATGGTGTGTCCGAAAAAGATTTTATTGTGGATTTGATCGGTTTTTGCTCATTAGGGATTGAAAAAATCTGTCTGCACAAAAAAAGTGTCCGAACCACTATGACTAGTACAGTATGTACGAGATCTCACACAGCATCAATTTCGTGAGGTTCCTAAGCAAGCAAGGAAGCGACATCTCAATGACCGCGCAGTGCAATTCTCTATCATGAACTAACCTGCTCTGGATAATATCTTCACCATGGTGAAATGCCCAAACGTATCACAAAGAACCAATAGTACGTCCAAGTATATGATATGAAGAACTTCGTCTGTATTTATTGAAATGCATCACTTCTTCCCTAAAGTTCTCTCCGCACTATTTCAACAAGTCGTTTTCTTCCTTCCAGCACCTCTAAAATGATACGCTCATCCTAGGTAGTACATAATGTACGACTGCTCAGGGCCAGTCTAGCACCTGTTCATTATGCCTCCTGATTCCACGAGTGTGTATAGCGGTAGAATGCCAAAGATATAGCTAGGATCGAAGACAATATGTTCCCAAAGCCAGCGCTCTAGACACGGCGGGAAATGTAAAGCCATGGTACAGGATTTCGGAACTCAGCAAGGTAGACCGTTGTACGCTCTTCTCCTCAAGGATTGTGGAGAGATACATAGAGGCCACAGTTAACTGCATATGTGAGATGATGTGCATTTGGTTTGTTTATGAGGCTTACCGAAGTTGGGGTGGCTGACCGGACTGCGTTTCTAGTCTCAAAGTGCTTACCAGCGTTCGAAACGTTTCAAGCTCAAATCGTTTGGGGAAATTGTTTCGAGAAGCACAGCCGATAAGACTTGCCGTTGCGGGTGGACCAGACTAATTTGAGATTGTAGCCAAGGAAAGATGGGGAATTCAAAAGAGTCAGGGCCCTTACAGTGGTGCCATGGGTGGAATTGTTGTTAGGTATCGAGGACCTACAGTAGCCCCGGAGTACACTCGACCTACCGACCCAAAGTTTCTCGAACGCCACTTATGCCAAACATGTACCAATTCTCCACAAGCGCAAACTGGAATCTCTTGGCGACACATGGTGGGTGAAGACTTTGTCTCATGCATGCAATGTAGTACCACTGAAAAAGCATTGGATATGTCGACCGAAATGTCCGAGATAAATGCGATGCCAAATAAACACAGTCCAAAAAGAATTGGTGCCCGTATGTGATTAATGTTCCGCAGATATTAGCTCCTTGGGTCCCTTCATCGCAGCATCCCTTGAGTTTACCGATTGTGCTAATTAGTTGGGTGTTTTCCTCCAAAGGATATCCAAGACTGATCTGCAATGATTGAGACATACTTTCGACGAAGACAGAGAGAAGCCCGGTAGAACTCGAGAGGTATTCTAGAATCAACGATATGAGAGCTATCACGACAGAATCCCTGACAACCCCACGCAGCATGTATGATTGCCGATGCAGTAGCTGGAGGGGAGGATCCTGACTCGATGCAGTGACATGCTTTTACCCATTACCAGGTAAAAGTGGAGTGTTTGATATTAAGCACCTGCGCATGTAGGTGATCCGTGTGCCGAATTGAGCAAGGCATATAACCGCTCGTAGATAATCGATCGGTGTATTTCGACAAACCATGGAAGTATATACTAATCCTCCTCAGAATAACCAGGAAGAATACGTTGTTGTCTTATGGCATTGTTGGAAGGTTTTCCTTTCGGTCAGAAAAGCGTACTCGGCATGATACCATGAAGGGCGGCCTCTTGGAGAGTACTGCTGTTAATTGAATTGGATGTCATGTACTTTGAAAGGGGTACTGACTGTATGGGGAACCATGTAGGAGGATCGCCATAAAGTGGATGGAGCTGCCTAGAATATCAGAGTTGCGTTTAAAGGGTACGTGTGATGCGGGCTTCGCTCACGACTTGCAGCCAGTTCTGCGGTATGATATCCCCAAATATCTCTCTGCTGAATGAATGGTTCTGTGGTGATTCTGGGCGGAATGGCGAAGAGATATAAACGTATCTTCACACATATACTTACTTGGGATGTATTTATTTGTAGCTAACTTGGGAGAAGATAACATTCGGTGCACCACACTCCGAGACTCGGTACACGGCTGCAGGGCTCGTGCGCGGCAAGCGCCGCAAGTCTGATTATCCTCATCCCTCACCCCTGCAACTCCGTCATAGCTCGCATATCATATATCACCGAGTTGGTACTTCTGCTCTACATCCCACTTCAAGAGTCCACAGCGACGATACATCCATCCCACCCCACATTCCCCTCGCAAATCCTTCGCCCCTCTTTCAACCCTTGAGCCTTCTTCCAACGAAGCTCACGATATCCAAGAATTGATTAATACTCCTCCGCTTTACTTTATAGTCCGTGCTCGTTGCTTCAGCGCTACGCTCCGTAAAGCTTTCAAAACCTCAACAACTTACAGTTGCAATTCAAAACATATCCGCGAAATACACCATCTCCTCAACGATGTACTCGAATGGCTGGAAGGAGGAGGGTCACGATCCCTATTCAGCATCCCATATCTATTATGGACATAGCCACACCTTGGGAGGTGGTCGGCAGGGCCGCCAGAGAACGTATTCACAGGTATGCGCAACGTTCGCAGCTACAACGGACGATAGGGACATCTCAAGGCTATACCTTGTGAAATCGGGGATCCCAATCACCTGGTTATGAAGTCATTGGCCACGTTTGGTTATTATATTATTAACAACTTTGAAAAATCATTCACTAACTCGCACCTCGATCCTCAGACTCATGAATACGACGGTCCCCCACGAAGCAAATTTGACCATAGGCCAGTGCGTCGCGCATCAGTAGGTATGTTTTAGTAGAAGTTAAACCAAGTACTCAGGTTGCGAGGGATCATCCATTGCAGAGTTTGCTTACACATTTTAACCCAGATGCATTTTCACATCATCGTCCGCGACAATTTATCATCAATGTCCAGGACACAATGGATCGCCTTATTTCTACCGAAGATACTGACGGCAACTACCAAATTACCATCGAGGATGGTGGACCTAAGGTGTGTTGCGCCACCTAGAGTTACCACAATGTTCGAACTAGCATTTAGCTGACTCGAGCTCAGGTGTTAGCATTGGGCACTGCGAATAGCGGCGGCTACAATCGTCATGACATACGGGGAACCTACGCTTTAGCTAATCTCCTACAGGAGTTGACCATCGCCCAAGATTATGGCCGGAGGCACATCATTCTTGACGAAGCAAGGCTGACCGAGAATCCCATCGCACGCCTCCACCGTTTGATAAAGACATCCTTCTGGGACGGCCTGACACGGCGCATTGATGGGAGCGTCATTGATGTGGTCACCAAGGACCCGAAAGCTGAACGGATGCTGAATCCCCGGCCCAGGATCTACGTTCCCAAGAGAGCACCGGAACAGCTAGCGTATTACCAAAAAGTTGCCAAGGAATATCCAGAGTTGAATCTCGACGTGGTTCAGTTGCCTGAGGTCATCGATGCGGCATTCACGAAGAGTGGGCTGATTAGAGTTTAATAATGTGACGTTAAAACTAACTTTTTTAGGCATTAACGATAAACCTGGTCTTTTGGCCCTTGCTATGGAAAAGTGCGTTGACGAGAACGGCAAGGAGGAGCTCAGGGGATGGCCTTTTGTAGTTCCCGGCGGTAGATTCAATGAGCTCTATGGTAACTTTTTCCTTCCTTTAGGATGCAAGCTCGATGGCTGAGCCGTTTACAAGGATGGGATTCGTACATGATCTCCCTTGGCCTCTTGCAAGATGGGAGGGCAGACCTCGCAAAGTCCATGGTCATTAATTTCTGTTTCGAAATCGAGCATTACGGCAAGATTCTCAACGCGAATCGGTCGTATTACCTGTCACGGTCCCAACCACCGTTCCTCACCGACATGGCCATCAGGGTATTCAAAAAAATTAAGCACGAACCAAATGCGCTCGAGTTCCTGAAGACTAGTATTTTAGCTGCTATCAAGGAGTATCATACGGTCTGGATGGCAAAGCCCCGCTACGATCCCGTTACAGGTCTTAGTCGTTACAGACCGGATGGCTTAGGGATTCCCCCAGAGACTGAGCCTAGCCATTTTGATTCAACTCTTCGGCCGTATGCAGAGAAGCATGCCATGTCGATTGAAGAGTTTATAGTTGCATACAATGATGGCGTAGTCAAAGAGCCTGCTTTGGACGAGTATTTCCAGCACGATCGTGCAGTTCGTGAATCGGGTCACGACACGACCTACAGACTTGAGGGTGTTTGTGCGAATCTTGCAACAATCGACTTGAATTCGCTCCTTTACAAATACGAAACGGATATTGCTCGTTTAATCCATGAATATTTCGGCGACAGGCTGATCATTCCCCCGGAATTTACTGTACCGAGCATTAAAGAACTGGAGAAAGGAGCTGTATCAACGTCTGCAAGTTGGGACCGTAGGGCTCGCAAGAGAAAACTATTGATAAACAAGTATCTCTGGAACGAGTCCAAGGGCATGTATTTCGACTACGACACAGTTAAGAAGCGTCAAATCACCTACGAGTCAGCAACCGTGTTTTGGGCAATGTGGGCTGGACTGGCAAGTCCTCACCAAGCTTCTCGATTAGTTGAGGTAGCTTTGCCCAAGTTCGAAGAGCTCGGCGGTTTGGCTAGCGGAACTGAATGTAGTAGAGGTCCTCTGGGGCTTGATAAGCCGACCCGTCAGTGGGATTACCCATAGTGAGTGCTTGATTGGTGCAACCCCACTAAACAGTGCTAATGGGTTGTTTAGCGGATGGGCACCGCAGCAAATCCTGGCATGGGTTGGCCTCGAACGCTATGGTTATCATGATGATGCGAAACGGCTAGCTTATCGTTGGCTATTTATGATAACCAAAGCTTTTGTAGACTACCACGGCGTCGTGGTGGAGAAGTATGACGTGACACGCCCAACAGATCCTCATCGTGTCGATGCGGAATACGGTAATCAGGGCCTCGATTTCCGCGGTGTAGCTCGAGAGGGGTATTTACACTTTGTATTTGCTCTTTGCTCTGGTATTTTGGCTCACTGACAGCTCTAATAGATTTGGATGGGTTAATGCTTCCTTCCAAATTGGTCTGACTCTCCTCGGATCTCATGCCAAGCGTGCTCTCGGTGCCTGCATCCCACCAGAGGCCTTCTTTAACGCAACTTTGGCCGACATGGAACTGCTGATGGACGAATTCGGAGCCAGTCCTCCCGTCTCACCCTCCCATACTGATGAGAATCCATTCAATGATAGAGCGTTGCTAACGCCAGCAACTGCCGTCCTTCAAGATCCGTTCGAAAAGCTAAATGGAATCGATCTTATGACTCCAGCTGCAGAGGCTCGTGACCTGATTGGAAAAAGGAGTAAGGCGGCTACTTCAGAAACAAATGATGATTATGGGTTTTTTTAGAGGATTGATGCATAAAGGTAAACGGTTTCGTGGCATGTCTTTGGACGGTTTCAGTTGGTTTCTCTTGTGCGTTTGTGTGAGTTTGCAATATAGATTCTTAACGTCTCTTTGGTTTGTGGTTGATGGTTGATGACTTTATGGTTTCTATTCTGTAGTGTGTATGTTACCTTTTGTGTTTTCCGCCTTAGAACTATCGCTTTCTCTCCCTTCTTCGTTCGGGGGTGGTTTTGATTTGTCCGGAACTATACCTACATTTTTGACCGAGTTGGAGGCTGGGGTCCTGATATGGACTGTGGATGTACATACTCTGATTTCTATCACTCTATATGGATCTCCTGTTGAGAGCGAATATTGTAGGCATGGAGCGAAGTATAACAGAAACCCCTGATATATTGATACGGAAATCAAACGATGCTTTATAAACAATACGGACTTGAATCTGAATTGTATGCGAAATCCTGGACTCCTGCTGGAGAGATGATAGCGTAATAACTTAGCGATTTTCACCATAGTATGTATGGTGTTGAGAGAAGATCCGATATATTGAGCACCTTTCTTTGTCGACGCGAATCAGAACAATTTAAAACCCCGCATTTCTGTACGTGACGTCTGCCTGCTTAATATACTTAAGATACTTATCTATTGGTGTTGACACGCGACATGTCGACACCAATAAGCAAGCTGCAGGTAGGTGTGGTTCGGATCACAATATTTATGTTTCACCACCGCCACCTCAGAGTCACACCTTACCTCGTTCCATAACCAACCTCCTATAGCACCATCTCCAAAAATCACCCATCTTTTCCTTTATCATGCTAGTGATAGTCCAGAGAGTCGAAGCTTAAAATCTCATCATCATCGATGTCCCGACAACCACAACCACCACAGCGGCAGATATTCTACTCAGCTATCGGACCCCAGGTTCCTTCAGGATATTCAATACCTCCAAACGGTCACCTGCAACCCGTGAGCTTGTCGGGCCCGGTTGTCACGACAAATATCATGCATCCACCTTATGCAGCCCCATCATCCTCCTCTACTCCCTCGCAAACGCAAGGCTGGGTTCCAGACGTATACTCGCCTACTTTCGTTTCGGAGTATCAACGTTCCATCAACACTGCTCCTGCTACACCAGTGAGAGCCATGCCTCCACCTCAAGTTGACTTTGTGAAATTCGTTGAGCATTTTGCGGGGAGAGGATTCTTCACACCATTACCACCATTACCACCATTTGCACCGACATATAGCAGCTTTTTCAATGGGGTCGGTATAATGCAAATGGGATCAGGCAATGTTGGGAAGTCGGACTCCGGCAAGAAAAGGTTGTCCTCGGCACCTGGATCACCAGAACTCCGAAAGAAGCCATCCAAAGAAGGATTCCAGCTTGATCCTAGCAACTATGGGGCCCACTTTTCAGACCTCATTCTCACGGAGATCTCGACCGAGAACCAGGTCTTCCAGGGTTACAATATGTACACTGTTCCAGTGATTCCCCACGATATTAGCCAATATCTGTTTCAACTTTTCATTCCCGGAATTCGCGAGAACACTCCTTTTGTACAGCTGGGTGATATGATCAAATTGAGACAGATAAGACCATCACAGATGCAATACCCCCACGGAGTTTTTACTGGATTTGAATATGAGGCGTACGTTTATGGAATGGATAAAACCGTAGGGTACTTGATCTTGAGAGTAGATGGTTTATGGATAGAGATTGGAGGAAGGTTCAACGTTATCTTTGGTGTTCAGGAGCAGCGCTGGGATGGTGCTAGACGAGCTGTTGCAGACGTGGGTGCAGCCTTGACTGCTCGGTCAAACGGTCAAACATCCGTTCCCACACAAACTAATGAGATTGCATCTGGTACACAATCATCGTTTCTCAGAAGGATGTTATTCCCAGAAGAGTCCGATGGAATAATGCAGTATGGATTGCCACGAGGAATTTTCGGACGACAGTGGATCGATAAAGAGCTGAATTATGAACAAGTAAGTTGGGAAGTTTTTATCCGCACTTGATGACGCTGTTCGCAATGTATTTTTAGACAACGAAATGTTGCTCGCGACATGTGGATAACAAACTTAAATCATTTATACATACTAAAACTACCTGTGCTACAGCAAAAAGCCATTGACTCAATACTGAAGCAAGACTATGGAAACGTTCCTTACCTCATATCAGGACGTAAGTTGCACCTAATATCACCCACGAAACCAAAGGTGTTAATATGCGAGTTATAGCACCGGGAACTGGTAAAACGAAGACGATTGTTGAGGCAGGTATGTTGCTTTCAGAACCGTCGTGCGGTTTTGTCCGGTTTGACTGACTGGTTGTGGAATAAGTTCTTCAGCTGATCTATGCACCACGAACACCTCATCATCATATTTTACTCTGCGCTCCGTCACAAGAAGCTGCTGATACACTTGCCATCCGATTGACTAAACATCTTTCTCCGTCCGCCCTTCTCCGCCTACAAACATCTGTCCGAACGTTCTCGGAAGTTCCTAATAAGTTAATGGCATATTCATACATTGAAAACGACATGTTCTCCATTCCTGCTTGGAAAGCTCTCATGAGATTCCGCGTGATTGTGTGCTCATGCCGCGACGCCAATATATTGGTGGAAGCTCGTTGCACAAATCGTGATCTGGGAAATTGGGAAAAAAGTGTTGTGGACTCTCTTCGCGGGATCGCCGAAGACTCGTCAGAGTTTGTTGAACGAGGGGAATTTGTACGTCTGCACTGGACAGCTTTGTTGTTGGACGAAGCAGCGCAAGGAATTGAACCGGAAGTTGACATACCGTTGTCTGTCGTCGCTCCTCCAGAGAAGGTCAGTGGCGACACTCCAATCGTCGTGATGGCTGGAGACCAGAGGCAGCTCGGCCCAAATATCGTGACAAAGAGTGATCTACGAATAAGCGCTTTTGAAAGGTTATTTGCGAGATCAATCTATAGCAAGCACCCATTGCGGAGGGAACTTTATTCAGAATATGGCATGGAAGGTACCCGGGGCCACCTGGAAGAGGTATCAGCAGACCGAAAAGCAAAGATGCTGGTATTCATCTCATCCCATGCAATTTCTTATCTGTATTTGAACTAAATACTAAATAGCCATATCTCTATCCACCTTTCGCCAACTTGGTTCGGAATTATCGCTCACATCCTGCTATCCTTGCGGTACCTTCAGCGTTCTTCTACAACGACACACTGATCCCCGAAGCCAGAGATGCTCATCGCCTAGAAAGATGGACTGGCTGGAAAGGAACCACCGGCTTTCCCGTGAAATTCATTCTCAATTCTGGTCATGACGAATCCTACGAGGAAGCTGTTTCTTTCTACAACCCGCGCGAGGTTCAAATAGCTGTCAAGGCAGTTCAATCTCTTCTTTCTCCGAGTTCTTGGCCATCCGGAAAGGATGGTGCAAAGGTACCAATTCTCGAGAACGAAATAGCTGTCATGTCACCATTCCGTGAGCAAGTTAAACGACTTCGAAAGGCCTTAAGAATAGTATCATATAAGGGAGTCAACGTCGGACCCGCCGAAGCATATCAAGGTTCTGAGTACAGATTCGTTATCATCTGCACCACAAGAGCAAGGGAGAGATTTCTCAAGAACGATGCAGAGAAGGGTGCTGGATTGGTCTTTGAGCATAGACGTGCCAATGTTGCCCTGACTCGTGCTAAGGAAGGCTTGATAGTTGTTGGAAACCCTTGGATTCTGGAAAGAGACCCGCTATGGGCGAAATGGATGAGCTTTGCTTGGAGACACAGTGCAGTTGAGCTCGACTCTTGGAAACACCCCAGCACATCGACAGCGGCCACGCCAAAAGCCAAATCAGAAAGCAATAAGGAAAACCAAGATCCTAATGCACCTAATGCAATTGCTGCAATTTCCTCTGTCTGCACAACCGCGAATACATATGCATCTGTTATATTGGCGGGGAGCTCAAAGCCTATCAACGAATGGAAACCTCATGACAGTGATATGGCATCTGGTCTTGTCTCGAGGTTGGAAACGGCCCTGGTATACAAGAGCAAAGCGAGGGAGGGGGCTGTGTTCGGATTTAATGCAGGATGGGATGAAGACGATCCTATGTTTCTGGCCGGTATTGCCGCGGAGGAAGTAGTAGTCAGGAACATGGCGGCTGAAGGTGACGAAAACGGCAATGACTTGGGCATTGGGGTTTAAGTATGAGACTTGAGGTGAGTGCTATAGGAAATCAATCTATAAATGATAGCAAGGTTTCAAAGTTTTCGTTTTGATTTTAACGCATTTCTATATCTTAATTTGCTTCATTACAATGATGAGTGTTATCAACTTTTTCTAGGCGGAGGATTTCATCTAACTACCTCTTTATGGTTTTTTTTTTCTCGGTTTCCGGAGGCCTTTGTGTATTTTTTATTCGCCCTGTCTAGATCTATGATGTCTATTATATTATTATTTGAAGAATCATAGCTACAGAACTTCCGGCCTCCGTATTGCAGTTGAAGCATTCATTTCTTGTACAACATACCCGATCCCAGAGTGTCTAGGTCTCACATATAACTTTCGAACATCCAATGTCACTCCGCTCAGATTCTCCTAACACGTATCACAAGACCATAGGTATCTAACCAGTAGATGATAAACTTGGCGAATCCTGGCTTGCAATTGCCTCTACCAGCGATTGACCAATTATCAATCTTGTCAACTCGACCATGAAAAAACCAACGAGACCAATCAATATCGGCAGATCCACCATCCGATATAAGAGATTCTAGGTTGGGAACGGATCGAGTACGTCCATCCATCCATCCATCCATTCCGGATCCATTCCATTCAAGCAGGCACCTCTCCCCCGCATTTCGCGTTTTGGGTAGTTTGAAATTCATGCGGTTGCGGCGGCGTCGGCGTCCGAGAGAGTAGATGGAAAGGGTTTTTTGTTTTTTCTTTGTTTTGTTGTTGGGGTTTACTTATTTTTTTTCCTTTTATTATCCTTGGATTGGTTGGATCCCAGATGGGCGGTAGGGGCTGCGGCTCGTGAGCCATGCCATGTCATGAATCGATCAGTTAGTTGGTAGAAGTGGTGGTGGTTTTTTTTCCTTATCGTTTGTTCATTCTTTTTTTATTTGTTTGTACTGGGGGCAAAGTGGGGTTTTTTCTGCCGGGGCCGGGGGAGGGGGAGGGGGGGAAGATACTGTTTTTTTTTCATCCAACGGTTTCTCAATTGGCGAGGTTGAACGGCAATACGGTGGGTGTGCGTTTTATGCATAACCAAAAGAGTAGAAATGGAGGGGCATGAAGTGTGTTTTGGTTTGCGTTCCCAGGTGGGGGGAATGATGGGGTTCACCGCCTGCCGCGCAACCTCTTTTTTGAATTATCGTTGGTAGCTTGGCGGTCAAGCGCAGTTGGCAATAAAAAACTTGGGATGACATGCGCATTGGGCGCCTGGAATGAATGGCTTGATCTTGTTGCTTATTTGTTGAGGAGAGAAGGAAACTATGTTCTACCTGCAGGCTGTATACTAACTCATAGATAGTCACTCGATACTCTGGAAAAAGTGAAGAGAGCTGCGTTTGTATGTGCTCAATATGCTTGTGTGTACTGGGTATATCTTTCAATGCTATCGATGACAGATAAGTGGGTCGACAGAGTTCGTTTGCTCTTAAAGGTCATTATATCACTCGCAATGTCGGTATAGGTAGGTATCTCGTGGAGGAGAGTTGTCCGTCTGGTCTGAATGCTGACAACGCTAGTATGCATGCTCTCACTCACCCCTTCTGCTTTTTTGTATGAGGATTGTGATCCTTTCGTCCGGATGGTGGCAAAGCGTTTGACTTTTTCAACAAGTGATGCAGATGCAAGATGCTAAATTTCATCCCATCTCGACTGCATAGAAGTCTAGATTGGAGGATCCAGGAAAAAAGTGGTGTTGGTAGTCCGATTTGGATGGATCTGCATGGAACCAAGGCAAAAAAGTCTGTGGCCGATGTGTCGTGAGGATAGGGTGATTGCTGATAGTCTGGTAAGCATGAGGGGTGAGGTTCCATCAACGACTCCAATCTCGATAGCGTTCAAGTTCGGAGAACTGCCTGCAAACCGTATGCATAAACCCAAGCGGTGTAGAACTTGCCAAGTCCGAGGCACGAAATACCTATGCTGGCATGGAACCCCTCAAGTGAGATACTGTACGAACGACAAAACAAGAAACCAGATGGTAAAGTACAGCCTTTATCCGAGATCGGTGGCTGAATTAAGCAATTCCAACCAAAGCGCGCATGTTCCTGGTGGCCCACTGGCTTATTGTGCACTTGAATATGTGTTGCGGAGGTTTAAACAAAATCGGTGCCTACATCCTGCCCTGCATTGATTGAGAATATTCAATGCTCGGTACTTTCCGGAAACTTACGAAATGCAAATAAGATGCACTTATAGGCTTGGATGGAATTGCAGATATATCATATATACTTCTCAAATTCCATCTGATCGCCCGCAAGGGTGAGATAACCTCTGCCGACAGAGTCACGGTGAGACTATAAATACTTGCATGAGTGAGAAGTTGAGAGCAGCTGGGAGGGCCGACGTCCAATTGTACGCACGAATGAGAAAACCAGTCACCGTATAAGTGTACAGTATGCAGGTGCGGCCGACAGCATGGTGTGCAAACAGACGAAAACGAACAAATTGTCTGACTCCGATGATTGTCAGTATATGGTACCGGTATGGGTATCATTGCTTTGGGAAACGAGAAAAACACGAATCAACAAGTACTCACATGCTGTTCCGCTCATCAACATCTTACGGGCCGCTTTCGGGGAGTTCCGAGGAGATCTCTCTCTTGAGTCAAGATCCAATGGTATTTGTCCTCCTCCGATTGCAATATCTTTTTTTTCTTCCTGTGTGTCTGAAACAGTTCCTGCGGTACGGTATGTCGTAGGACAGCTGTAGATGGATGATCAATTGTAATAGTATTACCGTTACACTATATATCCAGCCCTCGAGTAAATAAATAGTAGGGCAGGCAACACGGCTGAAAGTCGCTATGTCATTTGACGCTGGTAATTTGAGAACCAGCCTGCGTCAACGCAGCGAGCCGTCACCTCCGAACCGAATGTGTGGCGTTGAAACTGGCGGAGCGGGCTGAAAATAGAGTCCCAAACCATTCACAAGACTTCACTCGATAAAGTGCAGCCCCATAATTGATGCAGAGCAAAATGTGGCTGGCCTTTTGATTCGTTGTGGAGCCAACACTTGCAGAAGGTGAACCTGGTTCTCGGGAAAGATGCGGTCAACGCCAGTTTATGGTACCTGCGTTTTGTATTTTCTTTCTGTCTTGAGAGATTTTAGAAAGGAGAGTGCGAATGATCATGTTTCCGCATAGTACACTTCGTTTGATGCACTCGTTTATTTTTCCTTAGTTGTATATATTCAAGAGGGTTGAACGTTGATCCCTGGTGTTGCTGATGCTTGCGGTGAGAGGTTAGCAGCGTATCATATGCCGAGCAGCCTTGACGCCAGGCATTATGATCTAAAGCATGCAATTGGCTGAAACCCACTCGAGCCAATAATTCTTGAAGTGGATAATGTCCATATCAAGCAAGTCTCGGCCCCCAGAAGTTTTGGTGCCCCGGATATCTCACCTGCACGGTGCCACCGTACTAGTACGACGAAGCCTTGTTTAGCTTCCGGTAGTCGAGACGTAAGAACTGCACTCCCACGATAATAGCTGCTGAATGATCGACAAATGTCATTTCTAGCCCTGCTGCGGCTGATATGATCCTCATAGAGACACCCAATAAAGATCCTGGGTTACTCAGTGAGCATAGATCATGAAAGCATCACGGACGGCAGCCTTCAACCGGGTTTTATCGAGGTAACATACATATTACTCAGAAGCGGGGTCTTTCTCTGAAGTTCAGGTTTCAGGCTCTTCCCTCCTGAATCTCGGCACCTCTCTAAAAACCAACGACATATCCGAGTCCCCGCCTGCTGGAATTCCTATATGTACATGTCTTAAGGCAAGGGATCACGGGAGCTGCTAGGCGCCAGACTGTGTGGTATTGTTGGTTAGATGGTGTGGTAGTATGTACGCAACTAATACGTAGGCGGTGAGGGTGAGGCTGTCCATCCGAACTCCGGTCGGGCGGATAATTATTTATTGTCCAACCTGTCGGTAGAGTCGACGCATATCATGAGTTGGGTGCAGTGTATCACCGTGTGTGATACAGAAAGGCGGTACTTAACTAGTTAGTCGTCAGGTGGAGGTGTATCATCTCGGACGAACCCTTCTACTGTATCATGATCGTTGGAGGTATACAAGAAGTTAGGAGGATGTTCAGGACCGATTTCAAAGTAGCTGTCGAGATGAGGTATCTCCTAGCTGCTACTATCCGCTCAGTGAACAGCAACTGGCTTCCGTCCTATCGTAAGAGAAAAACGGAGCCTCTGGACTCACCCCTGCCAAAGTACATGTCTTCTACTTCATCCCATCTCTCGGTTGGTTCACTCCTTTTGTCCTTTGAGCACACATATGGCACACATATGTATAGCAGGAGCTGTTAAGAGGTACTTTTTCATTCCATGGTCCACGGCAGTAATTATTCGCTGACAAGAGGTAAAAGGCTAATCCCAAAACAGCAGCCATGCAGTGTGTTAATTCCACAAGCGGAAAGTCCAACTGCAGCGCTAACGTTCCCCAGCTAGCGTAAACTCCAATATAATGGCGGACAAAAGTTGAAGCGTCGGGACTGCATGCAAGTGCCAGTGCAAGTACCAGTCTTAGCTACCTTCGACGACGTTAAGACAGCTGGGAGCCTTGTATACCTGGGTAGCAGGCAGTAGCTCTCTAATCGCGCTCCCCTCCTCCCACTTCCGCCCTCCGCTTCAGCCTCCCCCGCTTTTTCCCGCGCTATTCTGACGGGCCCTCTTCTTTCTAATCCTCCCTTCCATCCCGTTCTGAGTTGGGTTTGTTTATCGAAACCAAACCATCAGCCACCGAAATATAACGTCCTTCTACTTATACTGCCCATCCGAAATTACCTCGTCGTTTGTTTCGTATTCGTCGGCCATTAATCAACTCATTCATCAGCTTTGCCGATCTTGTCGTGCATTGCCAGTGAAGGAGAATAGCCGCTAGTCAGTAGTCAGTAGTACGGTACTGATCTTAATCCCTTATTGGTTCGCATCGGTTCAACAACTTCTCCGGTAAACACAACACTGCAAGCAGAAGCAGCAGGTAACAACTACAGCGGCGGCGGCCACAGCACTGCGCAGGTACTACAGGAATAATAACGGGGAATTAAGAAGGTCTGCAGACTACAAGAAGCACAAGAGGGAGAAGAACCAAGGCCATTGCCAGTAAGATCGTTCCTGGTGGGGCATCGACTTTGATATACTAGAAACTGGGGAAGGAAAGAGGGAAGGGCGGGAGGGCGGGAAGAAGGAAGTAAGGAAGGAGATACAGCTCAAGTCTACTAGTCAGAGCGAAGAACGAGTGAGTGAATGATCGGGCGAGATTGTGAGTGACTGGTCGAGGTACTGTGAGTCTCTCTTTGTCATTCAAAGAATCAGTCAGATATACACTCAAAGATATCCCAGCTGCTCACTCATTCAATTATTTATTTCATCTACATATCTAAAAAGTAATCATTCCAAAGGCTCATTCTTTACCCCTTCGTAAGCAAGAGTACAAGCAGATCCCTTGAAGGAACTTTGGACGGGAAACCACATCAGTGCACCATCCCACCGAAGTTGGCACACGACGGAGAGTTTGACACCACCCTCCATTACCTCCACATCTCCCCTCCATCTACTACTGCTGCTTCTACTGCTGCTGCAACAGTGCAACCATCTCGTTGCGGGGAGGGGGTGACAGACGTTTGGCGGGTCATTACGGCTGTCCAGTTGTTCCCGCTTCCGCCAACACTCCCACCGTCATCTCAGTCTGGCTGTTGGCATCATCTCATCTCGTTGCTTCACCGCCGTCAAGCAACACCTGGGGTTGACAGGGTCCATCTCATCGGTCGGGAGAAACAACTTCGACTCTCCGGGATTGAATATTGATATCTTAGCTTCTCCCGATTTCTGTGAAGACTCTTGATTTCTCTTTCTTTATCGTCGATACAACAACGGCAACCGCACATTCAAAGCACCAGCTATAGGAAAGAAGCTCTTGCCTCTGGCGGTAGACAGACCATTGAATTTCTCATTCAACTGTCTGTGGCTGCAATTCGACCTATATATTCCACTTGTATCTAGCATCTGCTCCGCCTTTTCCACTCATCCCAGCCTCTTCTCTTCTTTTCTACGGCCTCCCGTTATTTTCGGCGAATCACCGAAGTCGCGTGGCCGAGATCGATCCTGGATACTGACTGACCAACCTATCTCCCGTGTACACACGACCACGTCTGCGCCAAATAACAGCAAACGGACGAAAATCGCTGTCAAAAAGCACTCAGCCCAAAGTATCCAGTGAGGCCACTGCCAGCGACGAGGCGAACGGCAACCCTCACTACAAAACACCAGGAAACAGCCTGCATCATCTTACAAAGGCCAGCGATTCCATCCGTTCATCGCATCTAACAACTTCATCAGGCATACGTCTGTCCACAACCATGAGGATTGGTTGCCTTCTCAACGATAGTCCGCCAGACAGCCCTGCCACTGATCCCGGCGCTCATCCCACCTCTAATACTGGGAATTTAGAGCATTGTTCGGTGCAGCCAGCAGTTGCTATCAAGGAGACGCTCGTCAACGATACAACTCCATCGTCGGTACCCTCTCCATCTGACCCACTCATGGGGCCGAACCAGCCATATCTGCTGTTCCAACAAGCTTACCGCGAACGTACTGCATCCTCCCGAAGATCATACAGTGGTCCTTCTGCCAACTCTTTGACAGGAGCTACCAGTCCATTGGAGATATCGATTACACAACGTTCCAACAATGTGCCTTGGTTTGGGAGAAAGCCTACTATACACGATGATATAGTGCCACCACCAATTTCGGGACGAACACAGCAGCAGCAACAGCCTTTAAGTCTTCCCCGAGTGCTACCGCCGTTCACGACGTTTGTAAATATGCCCCAACCAACGACTATGATAGTGCCTATCGCTGAAGGTGCTACTTCGCCACAATCAAATCATCAACATCACTCGCCTCAGACCGACAATGGATACTTTGGGGTTACTTCCCACGCAACGCAATACATTCGAGCCAAGGACCATTATCAGCGTCAGCAGCTCCATACCCAAAGTCATGTCTCATACACATCGCAAGACCGACCCACCTCAAGCGCCGGGAACGCAGATCCATTGATGAGGTTCGCTGCCGTTGCTATGGAGAGTGCAACGCTGGGAGGAAGACAGAACTTAGAGGAAGTGGCAGCTGCAGAGGTGCTCACAGGCCAAAGGGGCAATATGGGCAGTTCTATTGATGGAAATAGTGTTCAATCTGAGAAAAGAAATGCTAGCATACACATTGAGTAAGATATTAACCGGTAAACTTAATTCTAAGGTGTTATTTCATACTAATTCTGTATCTATTTTGTATCTAGTCCAGCGCTAAGACCAGAGACTCCTTCGACCCAGGAGAACACAGCTTCAACTTCAGCGATTGTTTTGAAGAATTACGACGATTTGCCATTGTTCCGCCCATCACCCGAACCAGCCGTCCACCCGGAAGACTCATTGGTTGAAACCATTGGTACCTCAGCTGGATCCCCAAATGAAAGTCACCCGCAGTCCGCATACGAATTTCTAAGCGAGGAGCCGAAGTGCTCGTACTGTAACGTCTGCACAACCGGGTCACCATTGAGAAAAGTCGTATCACATATATTCGGACGTAACAAGTTGTCAACCCGACAAATCCCAAAAAATGTCTGGGTGTATTACTGCCGGAAACATTACCAGCGCTCACGCTACAGGAACCCTCGGGGCTTTGCCAGACAACAAGTTCTCCTCGTTCGCCGCCAATGCGAACGCCTTGAACAGTGGGGCGGAGTCAAGCAATGGGTAATAAAGGTCCGCCGCCGCGAGGAACTTCGTATGAACCGGGAGGGAGATACCCTTGAGGATATCGAAGACATGGAGGAGGAACATGAGGAAGAAGCTATGGATGATGAAATAGAACCCCACGAGATGGTCAGTAGGGATAGTAGCCGTCGGGGTTCGACTACCGTGGGCCGGAGGAGGAGTTCCGGAGGGAGCGGGTCGAACTGGATCATGAAGCATACCGGGCCTGAGAGGACCATACAGGATGTTTATCGACTTCTTGACAAGATTGAGATTGAAGTTCAGGAGAACGGGGGAAAGTTTCCGGATGTTGAGCTGCTACCGAGTGTGGACTTAGCTTTAGCAGTGTCGATTGGCATGAACAGGAAGTCGCACCTAGACGACATGAGTGACGATAATGGGGGCCACAGTCAGGACCCAGGCCCAAGTGGGTCGCCAAAATCGAAGAAGAGAGGTAGGGGAGCAAATGGCGGAGGACGTGATAACAGTGGACTGGCCACCAAAAAAGTAAAAAGTTCGGACACAACAAAGACAACAGATACTAAAGGAAAGACGAAGCCATCGGAAACCGATGAAGTGCGTACCAGTTCCATCAGCCCCAGAACTAGAACACCAATCTCCAGCAGACCATTTTCTGCGAAGGGGCGATACGAACTGAGTTCGTCTAGCTTCCAGTATCAAGGACCTCAGAACACTCGAGAGATGCACCGCCTGAGCCATTCTCCTGTTACCCCATCGCACAGCACGTCGGGCGAAAGTCGACGTTCCTCAGCATCTTGGGTGACTAGTGTCAGTGTACGGAGTCCGCCAAGTGCCCCATTCACCAACCCGATATCGACGGTGGAATGCGTTGTTGGCTCTCCAAGTCGCTCTTCCAGAGCGTTGCCTTCGCCTCAGAGTCTTGAACCTCAGTACCTTCCCACTTCACCCTCGTCCCAATCGCAAACCAGTTTTACGCAATGCCAGTTTGTTGACCGGTTCCCGTCAAGGAAACAACGGGATACGAAGGAAGAAGATATGACATTTGGAGGACTCCTTGAGCCACGGCCACGGGAGGGGATGGACCACGCAGTAGTAGATGTTTTAGAGTGTATTACAGTGGTGAATAGGACCTGAGTCTATCGGGAGAAACGGGGGAGGGATGTCATGTGCAGACGTTTTTTTTTGGTTTTTTTGGTTTTATCGGTATTCGGTATAGGTATAATTTCACTTCTTGGGTCCATTTATTTCAACTCAGCTTCTCTTTCTGGCTATCTTTTTGGTTCACGGGGTGTTTTTTTTTGAAGGGCGTTGTTTTGGATTGGTACATCATAGTGAAGGTGTTTGGGAGCTTTATGGAAGGTATATCGGGTTCGGTGAGTTTTTCTTTCATTTTGATTATCGCATGGCGACGGCATACGAGGGGACACATACACATCACACATTTATGAGGATTGGGTTTTGGGTATTTCGATTTGCTACTTGGATTAATTTAAAATCATTGGAACTAAAGCTGCGCCCACACAAATCATCGGTCAGAAGACTCCGTTTTGTGAGGAATGCTACTGACCGGACGAAATAGGGATTTTAAAGGATCGTGTGGTTGGTGTAGTTCCAAACCTTCTTTCATTTCAAAAACTACTTTTTTTTCAAACGGATTTCACCTTCAAACGGACCTGTTACAGGGGTTCGAACGGAGTGACTAGAGAACACGCCCTAATTTACTGCCATTGCATGTATTACTAGGGCAGGAGATGGCTCGACTAATGATATGAATGGCTGGGTTAGGGTTTAGGGCTCTCCAAACATTTGATTACGTTGAGGGTAAAGATAAAAAGGACTTCAACATCATTCGTGACAACCTCGGACGCTGTGCGGTTGTACATCCAAGAGATATGTGCTTCCCGATGTTGACACGGCCGTTCGATAAACCTAGAGCTGTAGCTAGCCTCACTCACCGATGATAGAGGCTTCATGAAGGACCGCTCCACGCACAAGCACAGACCCAGCTTATGCTGCAAGTTCATGGATCATAACGGGAATGGCCGCTTTAGATATCCAGCGCAAACAGCGGCACAGGGGGTGAGTAGTATGGCAAGGGCATTACTGTTACTCATTCGCCATCGGCAGTGGCGTCTGCATTCGCTATACACTCTTCCCCCCAGTGCCTACGCATGAATCTCATAAAACTTTGGAGAGATTGGGAACGAACATCAACGAAAAAACAAATATAAAAACACCTAAATATCTACCTCGACAGCTTCGGCAGATATTAAGCTTTTTCCAACACGAGCTTCTCGAACCATACTTTACCATTTTATACCCACCACCAGACTTGTTACGTTTGAGCGAGTACGAGAAGACAAAGAGCTAGAGGGGGGCTGGTGAACAGAGTATCTACCGACGATCCAACGGCGGACACTGACTGGGCTGAAATGTAGAGCACTGGCATGTGAAACCCGCATGTATGTACGTGCCGCGTCGTCGTCGTCGTCGTCGTCGTCGTTTCTCGTCGGAGGCAGGTTCAGCTCGGAGAAGAGGCGAAGGCCGAGACTGGGATTATGGGTATGGGTGGTGATTTTTATATAGCCTGTTCATATAGATAGGGCTAGTTACTAGTACGTCACTGATTTGATCGGAGGAAGTAGGTGGGTAAATGAGTGCCCGATTTGTTCAGCTGAAAGTGATGACTCGGTGCGGCGTGTTTTACCAAAAAGAGTTGTCATCATCTCGGGAATGAAATCCTCAGCTTGTTGGTAAACAGCAGGTTTTTTGTCTTTCCCCGAAATCGACGAGACCAGAGCAAATCTCCAGCCCGGTTAGCCTTCGACTGTGACTTGCACAGGTCTCGTCCCTCTTTCTCGCCCAGAAGACGACTCACCTCCTCCTTCTCATTCGCTTCACGTTAGTTCTGGGGGTCTCTTTAACCTATCCATCCATCATCGATCGACATGCAGAAAGCCATCAGCGGAGATATAGTTCTCGACAGCACGCAATCCACAACTATTGTGATGACCAATAGCTCTCTCAAACTTTCCACCTTCACCTTCACCCGCCTCTTCACGTCAGCCCCGAGGGCTTCGTTCATGCATCCATCTCATCTACATTCCTCGTCCATCGCAGAATTCCTGACTGAACGCGATCCGGAACCACTTGCTATGGATGTCATAACTACCTAGATATGAGGGACACCTCCAGGAGTCTTCCAGCATAAAGCTCCCTCCCTACAGGAGAATCATCCCCACATCAGTCCCGGGGGCTTCTTCCATCCATCCATCCATCCATCCCCCCATCCAAAGCATAGCATCAACAGAGTCCTCGAAACCGCAAATCCAAGGGCACACTCTATGCCAAATTACGGAAACCGTGAGATGAAGCTAGAACTTCCAGTTCGAGGTAAATAGGAAGCACTCCCTTTCCAGAGTCTACAAAACGCTGCCCTTCCATCCGCAGTCTCACCCCAAGAAAAGGCACTACATTCCAGTCCCAGTGCTCCTCCAAAGCATTACTGCCCTTCCGAACTCCTTTACATGGGGAACCGTACCGCTACTCTCCGATTCCAGCCCCCAGGCACATCGCCAGTCTCAACTTAAAGAAATACACATTAGAAGACTGAACTCCGGGCTCACATTCAAGAACTCCACACCAGTCTAGCTAATCAATTATAGGCTGTACTGTAAAGAGTGAGAATCCTCACCCAGCTATTAACTAACCCTTTTCTATGTAGACTACGATTCCATTCGCTAGAGAACACAAGAAATGCCTACACTCGCCGCTTGTCTTGTCTTGTCTTGAGCAGCTTCAAATATCTACAAGCCACTCAAGACTCTTAACAATTATTTGTAATGAAGCTGGATAAATTGGAGCCACCAGCTCACTTTCCAAAGCTTGACCCTAACCCTCCTCCATGCCAGACCGCCCGCAGTGAACGGCGGGGAAGGGACTTCAAGTAGAGTAGGATTAGTAGACACTAACCATAAGGTTAGCCCAAACACCGCCGACCCGTGCCAGTAGCTGGGGGTCGTGCTGTGGCCGTGCATCGTGGTGAAGTCTCATCGTCGGATTCTCCTAAGTGATGGGCAATACTGTTGTGAAAAGGATATTTTTACGGCCGTTAAGAGCCTTGTCGGGAAATGAAATCAATTCCCCTAGCAATTGAAGTACCGATATGTCAACAAATAGTTCCGGGACGGCCGGTAGATATCGACCGGTCGTTTTTCAGATTGATCTCATCTTAACCGTCCCTGGACAGTAAGGTAACTAACGTCTAAGAGAGTCATGCTTTTCACAACAGTAACAACTTGCTCATGAATGAGTGTATGATGTGAGAAGTCTGACTGATGGATTCCTTTGCCTGGATGCCTGGATGGATAATTTATATATGATTCAATGACTGTTGTTCACAACGAAGAACTAGATTTCCTCGAGGATTAACCTAGAGAAGATAGATACCAGGCACGTATCTCTTGGAATGCCTCCCGTTATATACAGGTATAATATAGTAATTCTTGCTGTCGCGTGCTTGGAGTAAACGGTACTACCTACGTTATACCGGGGGTGGCGCTAAGCGGAGAGTGCGGCTCTGCAGAACGACATTTCTACCCTTGTGAAGCACCGCTGCGTACCACACTACAAGCAGCAGTTAGCTGCTTGCACCTCTAATATCTTGGATTATCATAGTAGAGTAATTCTCGGAAACCCTCTGGTTTAGTACGACCATGGCCTCCGAAATCCCCTCGCCAAACTCGTGGTGCCGAGGTTGCTGGCACCCGTACGGGCGACGGGGGATGGCCCGTGTGCCCGAGGTGAGCGCCCGCTTGTCCACCACCACCATCACTGCTGGATTGCAGAATACTAAGGGTCGGATAGCTGCTCTGCTTTAGTACGATGACTATGACTCCCCAGGTCCGCGAGAGTTCGGCTTTCTGGATCAAGTGAAACGGGACACGCGAGTTAACCTAGTGCTTCGCACTAAGTTATATGAAAAAGTCGTCATCGTTATGGGATTTTCACATGTCCTGTTCACCCCGCTACGTTCTCCACACCCCACAATTACTCCTAATGCTTGGCCTCTCTCCTATTCTGCCTGTAGCTTTTTTGTTCTTTTGTTCTTCGGTAATCACTCATCTCCTCCCATAGCGGCCCATTGCCTTTACCTCCCGCTGGACCGAAATGGCCCGACGATCCACCTTTGACAAGCCTTTTTCCGAGGACGGGCTGGGTGACTCATATAGCGAGCTCTTCCTCCCTTCCAGATACTTTCCCAGGAAAGACACTCGGTCACCCTTCCATATTCTTGCCCACCCCGCTGTCCATACCATCCCCCCTCACATCCCCACCTACAATTGAGGCTATAGCTCGCACATCCAACTCACTAACATGTCTCTCGAAGCTGAAGAGAAGACCTTCCAAGCTGAAGTTGAGGCCGTGAAGGCGTGGTGGAGAGATGACCGCTGGCGGCAAACAAAGCGGCCCTACACCGCCGAAACTATCGTGTCAAAACGTGGAAACCTCCCCATCGATTACCCGTCCAATGCACAGAGCAAGAAGCTGTGGAAAATCCTCGAGGAGCGGTTCGCAAAGAAGGAAGTCAGCGCTACCTACGGATGTCTGGATCCCGTTATGGTCACGCAGATGGCAAAGTACTTAGACACTGTTTATGTTTCGGGCTGGCAATGCTCGTCCACTGCGAGTAGTACACATGAACCTAGCCCTGATTTGGCGGATTATCCGATGGTGAGTTTCATTTTTTTTGAGTCATTGTTATTTGAGTGGGGGAGAACGCCGAACTGGATATCTGGGCGGGGTAGGTGGAGTGTAGTGGCGAAGGCGGTTGGTTGTGGCGTTTGATTTTGTCGTGGTTCAGATTTGAGCTTGGCTGATAATAATTGTAGGATACTGTTCCCTCAAAAGTAGAGCACCTCTTCAAAGCACAACTTTTCCACGACCGAAAGCAGCGTGAGGAACGTCTCTCCACTCCTCTTGAACAGCGTGCCTCAAATCCCAATATCGATTACCTCCGCCCCATCATCGCCGACGCCGATACCGGACATGGAGGTCTCACCGCTGTTCTGAAACTCACCAAGCTCTTTATTGAACGTGGTGCTGCCGGGATTCACATTGAGGATCAGGCTCCTGGTACCAAGAAATGTGGACACATGGCTGGAAAGGTGTTAGTGCCCGTCGGCGAACACATTAACAGACTTGTTGCAATCAGAGCACAGGCTGATATCATGGGTTTGTGGTGGCTGATCAATCTTCCCGTAATGCGTATACTGACTGGATTACAGGAGTCGACCTTATTGCCGTTGCAAGAACAGACTCCGAAGCCGCAACCCTCATTACCACCAGTGTCGACACTCGCGACCACCCTTTTATTCTTGGTTCAACTAACCCCAACCTCCGACCCCTTGCACCCCTCCTTGCTGAAGCCGAGGCTGCCGGAAAGAACGGCGACGCTCTGCAACAGATTGAGGATGAGTACATGGCACAAGCAAACATCATACTTTTCGACGACGCTGTTGCCGCCGCTCTCAAGGCAGCCTCAAAGGAGAGTCTTATCCCAAAATACCTCGAGGAGGCCAAGGGCAAATGCAATCGGACAGCTCGCCAGATCGCAAAGAAGCACCTTGGACAGGAAGTGTTCTTCGACTGGGACTCACCCCGGACAAGAGAGGGATACTACAGATACCAGGGTGGAACTGCATGCGCAATCATGAGAGGTGTTGCCTTCGCTCCCTACGCGGATCTGATCTGGATGGAAAGTAAAAAGCCCGACTACCAGCAGGCCGTCGACTTCGCAGAGGGTGTCCACGCCGTATGGCCAGAGCAGAAACTGGCATACAACTTGAGTCCTAGCTTCAACTGGAAGGGTACGTGCTTTGAACCCTAACCCATCATGCATGGATTGGCGTGGGCTAACGGTGGGATATTTGCAGCGGCTATGTCATCGGATGAGCAAGAGACTTACATCCCTCGCCTTGCGAAGTTGGGTTACTGCTGGCAGTTTATCACCCTCGCTGGGTTGCATACTAATGCGCTTATCTCTGGTATGCTTCCTTCCATAGTGCTACTTCGTCTTTGACCTTGTTTGCTAATGAATGCCTTTAGATACTTTCGCAAAGGCATACGCCAAGCAGGGAATGAAGGCCTATGGATCTTTGGTTCAGGAGCCAGAAATGGAGAATGGTGTGGATGTTGTCACGCATCAGAAATGGTCCGGTGCAAACTATGTCGATGGACTGCTGAAGATGGTCACTGGTGGTGTAAGCTCAACGGCTGCCATGGGCAAGGAGGTTACAGAAACACAGTTCCACGGCTTCACTAAAAATTAGTTAGTTTGACGAATCGTGTATGATTTGGTGAAGACGGGGTTTTGGTTTTTCGTTTTCTTTTTTGTAGTAGTATTTTTTTTCTGTGATGGTTTGAGTTTTCACATTGCATGCACGGCTGGAGTCCTTCCTTCCTTTTAATTCGAATAAATAATTTTTGCCAGGCAAAGACCACTACACTTTCTGTGTGCAGGTTTATTCCCGATCCGGATTCCTGCCGCCGAGACCATCCTTTCGGGCAATTTGCCTTGGCGTCAATGTTTGTCAATCCTGAATTGGGTGTTGCCCCTGAACCGGGATAGTGTGCCCGTTGCTTCTGACCCTTGTCAGCCTGTGTGAAATTTACCCGGCTAGAAACCTGTCATATTGATATCTTTGGACATCGCACTCACGGACCTCAAAATGTCAGCACGATGAAGAAATTGCTGCAAGCCGTCTTTCATTATACCAATGGATAAAGAACCTGGAGAGTACCCTTGTGACCGTACCGTTAGAGTGAGGATACAAAGATGGTGTGGCCATGCGAAACGCCCAGTGGAGAATTGCACGTGGAATCAGAGACGTTGATATGATTCGTGGCTGGGGGGAAGGGAATTGGTGGCTACTTGCCTAATGAAGGATGGGTTACCAGACTAGCGAAGCGGCGGGACGTGAGGATTCTGGCATAGAGGGTCAAGGCATTCTGTGATTGAAGGAGCTCGTCAGAAGACGCTATATCAAGGGTCGGGGACGGAGCGGCTTTTGCAAGAACTTGGTGTGTGGTGAAGGGGGTCCTCGGTATAAGATTTGGTTGGGTTTCTCTCCCTCATAAGCGGACATTGAATGCTGAGCTTCATGGTAATTTGTTACATAAATTCCTTACTATTAATGGGGTTTATAAAAATCTGATTGGCCAAATTTTCGTATATATGTGTATACATACTAATACATACTAAGTACTAAGTACTTATGTATATTTTTGAATTCTGTGCTGCAGTGTTTTGGGAGGCCGAGTTATTGGTGATGAACCTCCAGCCAGCTCAACCACCCACCCCACAGGAGCCGCACCTCGCTCGTCCATCTTGTGGCATCAAGCCTCCCTGCTCGCTGTTTACCACTGCTTCAGCGTCACCTCCTCGCTGCCCACCACTGCTTCAACGCCACCCCATCTCTGAGCTCAAAGTCTTACTCCCTGCTTCTTAAACCATAAGGGTCAGTTTTACGCCGCTCGGTTCTCCCTTAGCTGTATATATCTTCATGTCTCCATCGCTTGATCTTAGTGTCTTCCTGCACCATTTCATTGCTCAAGGAGCGGTGTCTTTAATGAATTGAATGAGGCCCTAGTCTCAACCTTAATACAGCATTTGAAAAAGCTGACAGTCTTAGTCCCGCAGAGCACCCAAGAAAACCCTGCGAAGCCACGAGCCTCGGCAGAAACAACCTGGCTAGTCTTCGGCACGAGATGAGATTCAGCAGATCCCGGGACATCTTGTCCCGCCGTAGATTAAATCTCGCAGTCCCGGCGGTAGGCCTAGAATACCTCTATATATCTTGTATATGGGCATACGGTGTGGGCAAAGTTCAGGTGCTGTTCTTACTCAACTACATCTAGTCTCCTCACCAGCCAACCCTCCTGCTCAGACAACTTCAATGACACGAATCTCCAAAGCCCTGGAGGCGAAAAGACAACACGGCGGAATGACCTCAGCTGCTCTTGGACCCAAAAAAAAGCCGGTCATGAGCTGTCACTCACAGTCCCGGGATGTCCCGTAGCTTCTCAAAAATCCGTTCCAGGATATCTCGTTCCCACAGCTGCAGAAGTCTCGTCATGCCGGAGATATCTCGTCCTGTGCCGAACACGAACACTAAATTTGACTACCTTAGGCCAAGCTAAAGGCACTCGCTGCGAACGTTTAGTCCCTCGGCGCATAGGTAGCGTCTCTACAGAGTACTGTCAACGAGCTTTCCAAACCCCAGCAAGACTATACGGCGAAGCTCCAAGCGTCAATTTCCTCCTTCACGAAGGAGCTGCAAAAGAGAACCTGCTCCCCCCAAAATCCCGCTTCACGCGCCCCGAGATGATATCTGTGTCATGGCACTGCTCTAGGGGGAAGGACTTGCTGTTTCACGCCGAAACCCCAGAACGTGGAGAGCTCCCTTGTCGATGTATACGAGGGTGGTAGTGGGGATTAATTTGCGGCTCTGTTGGTGGGGGCGGCGGCTCAAAATGGAAGTTGCGATCATTATGCATTCGGCCGAAGGCGTCCAAAACCCTTGCACACTGGAAAAGCCGCGTGTCCGAATCGTGGTCATGAATGTGAGGCAGAAAATGGGTTTATCTGGTAGCTCCCTGTCAGCCACCCCCGCCTGAGAACCTGGTAAATAACATTAGTTACTGATGAGACTAAAGCCGGGGAGGGATATCGATTTCAAAGCATGTCATAAGTATGTGTGAGATCATTCATGTTGTTTCTGTTGACGAGTGATCCATTGTGACCTTGTCCAGGAGATTCGTATCAGATTCATCTCATCTATTCTATACCCATTACCATCCCTTCTACTCCAAATTCCAGTACTCTACATAACAATACAACCTATCCCATACATAGCGCGCTCAACATCCTTCTTAACCCGATACCAATCCTCGCGTCTAGTGGCATACTCATAAACCTCCTCAACCCTAAAAATCCCACCAAACCTTCCGGGGTCTGCAATAACCGTCGCCATCTGTCGGGCATGCGTAGGATCGATTAGGTATATCTGCGCCAGCTCTCGAAGCGCTGAAAAGTACGGTATCAATGGTGAGATCTTGAGGTCAGATATGTACTGGTGGTAGTGGTTCATGTCGCTGTTTTGGTTTGTTAGTAGGGGAGTGAGAGGAGGAAGAGGGGGGGACAAACGAGATCAACCGGATCGCGCCATCGACTGAGATCCGTTGGCGCTTGATGTGTTTACATACGGCCGTGAACAGGCGTATTCCGACTTCCTGGTTAAATACGTCGAGCACATTCTTGTCCGTGCTCCCGACGAGAAGTTTCGTATGTGTCTCTACGATCTCGACAACCTTTTCCGCCGTTGTGCTGGGTCCAATCTCCATCTGCTTCCCGGTCTCGGCATGGAGTGCACCGGGGTTGAAATCAGTGACCTGCTGTGTGGTGGCAAAGATATGTTCGACCTCAGCGATGAGGACGTCGAGGCCAACGTTTAGGCCTGCAGCCACACGCTCGTCAAGCATCTGCTCGAAGCGCTTCTTTTCCTTGGTGGCGGGGTTGAGGAAGTCGTGGCGGTCTGTGAGTTTTGCTGCCACTAGCTCTTGCTCGTAGAATACGTCCACCATTTGTTGGATCAAATCGCCGATGTTGACGAGTTCTAGGAATGTCATGAGGGGCGCAACGCCGTTGGAGGTGTGGGCGACTTCCCGTGGGTTGTATTTGCCCAGGTGCTCGACCGCTTTATCGAAGCCGGATTTTACGTGGCGGGGGCCGAGAACTTGGAGGAGTGCTACGAAGATGGATTCGCATTGCTCGCGGCTGGGGGAGGGGGTTAGTATGGTGGTGGTATATAGAGGGGGGGGTATAGGTACGCTTCTTCTCCGGTTTGCCCACCGAGTTTGGTAAATATCCGAGCACGCTCTAAGCTCTCTTTCGCCAAGTGGACTAGCTTCAGTGCTACGTCGAGACTGAATAAACTCCGGATCCCTTCAAGCTTCGTGTTCATGATGGCCGCCTTCGCGGCTAGTTCCGTAGTCGGTTTCACGGAAAGTGCAGGTGATGTCCTGCCGCTGGCTCCGCCGCTCGCTACAGATAGTCGGGAGCTGTTTCTAGTCTGGAACTCATCCGGTATCACAGAGAGCTTGTTTGGGTCTCCATCAGCAGCATAAGGACTCGTTTCCACTGTAGCTTTCATCCCCACTAGCTTCGCAGTAGTGAATGCTGAGGGAATAACTGAAACGGGGGCGAGAATGACCTTCTTGAACGTGGACAAGAAATCGCGCTTATCAGCTTCGCGGTTAATATTGCTCATAAAAAACGTCTCTGTAGCCGCATCCTGATCCTGAATATGCTTCTCCCATGTTTCTACTTCGTTGTTAAACCTTTGTCTTGCATGATCCAGTTCCTCCTGTAGATACAGATCCACATGCGGGTCGAATACTCTAGCCAGAACACGCACCACATCCTGCGTAAAGTCTTCCGAAGATGAATCTTTCCCTGGCTTCAATGATGCACCAAAGTCCATACTCTGCTTCAGAAGCCCTGTAACCGCCTTCAGGTACTGATCTAAATTGCGGTCGTGAGCTTCGTCGAGGATTGGCGTGACATACTCCGAGATGACATCCTCTGATACACGTTCCAAGAATGGGAGCAGCACTTTGACAGTTCGTGGAAACACTCTATCGATGACATCCGCCTGGTCTTGCAGTACCTTCGCAAGCTTCTCCCAAAACACCTTAGCAGGTTCCAGTGAAAACGCACCATTGACCGGATTACTACACGAATCAACACTCGCCCCTCCACTATCACGGGTAACATACTCAAAGCAATCCATCGGGTTCCCCAGCTCCTCCTTTTCATACAAAACCGAATGCTTCTGCACAAACAACTGAATACACGGGCCCCCGCCATTCAGCGTGATTAGCACATGCGCATACCTTCTCATCCTCCCGTCGATACCACCGCTCTCATATCCACCCTCAAACTCCCGTAACGCCGCATTCTCAAATACTCCCATCATCGCCTTCAACCGGTCCGTGCGCTCCGGCCACCCCAGCGCCGTATCGCTATCCGAGAACGTCCGCAGCTGTGCCAGCATCTGCGCCTGCTCCTCGGGGTCGCGGTACATCTGGAACACAATGGGGTCCGTATGTGTTCTCGCGCGGACAAGGTCCAGATACAACGGTGCAAGGGCACCATATATCCTTCCAAACTCCTGCCGCGCAAACCCGCGGATGCTGCGGACCGACCTTATCACGGTGAGCAGCGACCCCCGATCCGTAAGTGGTGGTCGCAGCGCCTCTCCGGGTACAGAGGATATGCTCATCAGGTCGACCCGCCTGCTGATGCTGCCTATAGCAGCAGCAGTGTTGACCTTTTTCTTCTTCTCCGCCTCCTCCTCCGCAATATCGAAGATGGTACTCCCTCTTCCCTTGGCGCCTGCTTTCCGCGCTTCGGCGAACTTGCGTTCTTCTTCGGCGCGCTTTGCAGCATCGGAGGCGCGTTTCCGCCGCATGGCGTCCTCGAAGCGTTTTCGAGCTTCCGTCTCGTTCCATACACCCATGAGCTGGAGCCTGGTCACCCATCGCGTGTCGTCGTAGACCATTTCTTGGAGGCGGTGGGAGACGCGGGCAAAGGCCATGAGGTCGCGGACGGGGAGGTAGTCGAGGATTGAGGCGATGATTTCTAGGACGAGGTTAGTGTTTCCGGGGGGGTGGCGGGAGAGGAATACCAGCGGGTAGGGCGGAGCGGGTCTTGTTCATTCCGGGTAGAGGGGTGGCGGTTAACCGCTTTGAAGGCGGGCGGAGGGATTGGCGCTTCGGAGGCATGGTTGGCAAAGCGGCGGTGGTGGTGGAGTGAGTGGTGTGGGAATGGGTTCAGGGGGTGCGGATGGAGCTTTGACGTTGAGATAGAATTTAGCTCATTGGTATAGCTTCCCTACGCGGCTCTAATGACTTATTTCTCTTCTTCCCTCAGAGCCCACCCACCATGGCGCCTGCCCCCACCACCACCGCCGCAACATCAGCGCTCAGCCTGCTCTCCCCCGCGGAGCTCTCCTACCTCTACACCTCCCTGTCTCTCTCTCCTCCGATCCGTCCGGACTCCCGCAAGCCCACACAATTCCGCCCCCTCACCGCCGAACTCGACATCCTCCCGTCCACACATGGATCGAGTCGCGTCGTCTGGCCCGACGGCGGCGAGTGCATCGTCGGGGTCAAAGCCGAGGTTGAAAAGACCGTCGATGCGACCATGAAGCGCGTGGAGGTGTCGGTAGAGGTTGCGGGGGCGCGCGACGATGATCCGCTCGCCGTGTTCTTGAGTAGTAGTGTCAGCGACGTACTGGGACAGAAGCTAGCAGGACGCCTCGAGATCGGGGAGAAGTGGCATTGGAAGCTGTATATCGACGTTTGTACTCTCCTCTCCCTTCTTAGCAGAGGCTGACATGACGTTAGATACTCCTGCTTACACCACCGATTTCGCACCCATCCACACTCCTCTCCCTCGGCGTCCATCTCGCGCTTCGTGTCACGAATCTTCCCCTGCTGGTATCTGCCGTCGACGAGGACCCGCTGTTCTCCGATGATTGGGATGCGGCGTTGCCGCTGTACCCCGCTGCGTCTGCTGCGGTTGGAGATGTCCCTGCTATTACGTTGCTAGTTGCCGCTGTGGGCGAGAATCTGTTTTTTGATCCTACAAAGGAGGAGATGGCGGTTGCTGACTGTGTGTTGGCTGTGTCGGTGGACTATGATGGGCGGCTGGTGGGGTTGAGGACGCTAGAGAGCGGAACTGTGGGTGAGGGTGCTGTGGGGAGGAAGGTAATCAAGCGGATTGTGAAGGAGTGTGGGCCGGTGGGGAGAGAGGTGTTTGAGAGCTTGGAGAGCATCGTGAAAGCGGGATAGCAACAAAATGTGGAAGAGATAGATATATTCAGAGATACCGACGTCTTCCTAAAGGATATACGAATTGTATTGTACAATAGCTGCTTGGGAAAGGAAAAAAAGCGGAATGCAAACCATCCATTACAAATAACACCCTCCCTCACAACTGCCTCTTTCTACTGCTGCTTCTTTTGCGCCGCCGGTCCCATCTCCTTATCAAACGACCCGTAAGAAACCTCGATACTACTCACCGCGGACAGCCCCACGTATCTAGCCCCAAAAATTAGCTCCAGATCCCGCAACAAACTTATGGGACACTTACAGAATGGAGAGCAGGAGGAAAAAAGCCAAATATCCCATAAAAATACCCGGGGTAAAGAACTGGTACCGATGAAACAGGCCTCCCTGTGTCTGATTCTTTACCGCATCCTCTCTATCCTCAACGCTCCTCAACTCCAACTGCGGCTTGTTCACAACCAGTGCCGCCTTCTTCTCCTCGACAGCACCAATCGGAGAAGACACAAACACAAGCGTATACCGTCCGGCACCTACCATATCCAATACCGAGTGCAAGAACGCATCATGCACCTCCACCATTTTCTGTCTATTCTTCGCGTCCGCAGGCAAGGAATCAAAATCGACACGAATAACCCTCGGCTTCTTTCCCTCGTCCATACCTATTTCCAGGCTCCCAGCTACCATAAACACCTGTCAGCACAATCTAAGGTTGGTAAGGAAGGGGTTAGCTGGGTTACTTTTCGCATCCACGCCCTTGACCCTAGCATCACACTCCCTCCTCGCGACTCCCTGCAGCGTCTCCACAACCGCGCCCATATCGTTATCGATCCCATCCACAAACACGTTCTCGGCGATCAAGCGCCTTTCTGCATCGACAGACGCGAGTAGGTCCTTGATGTGCACGCCCGCGTGCTTCGTCTCCGTGAGGTCCTCAATGTGTAGGCCCGGCTGCGAGACGAGGATGTAAGCGTCCGACTCGCATTTTTTGATTTCCGCGCTGGCGATGGAGATGAAGGAGTTTGTTGAGAAGATGTTGTGGGTGCGCGCGGAGGAGGGGATCCTGTTTGTCGTGTGTTAGCTAGGTCGGGAGAGCTGGGAGGTGGCGGGAAGGCGTACGAGGAGCTCGAGGAGATTAGGAAAAACGGTGAGGTGTCAGAAAAGGCGAAGGTAAAGCTCGTGAGCGCGAATATGCTTAGAAGAAGTGGTCGTGGTAACTGCATTGCGGTGGTGGTGTCGGAGGGTTTACGAGTGATGTCGAAGTCGGAGCTTAATTGTGATGATGTGTCTAGTCACGTGATTATCCGGCACGATATATCACTCGTGCTAAACTCAGTTTGAGCTGACCCTTCAGACGACTTCTTTAGTAGAAGTGTTCTGAGCTGTCTAGGTGCTTTCTACTGGGTATGTGTTAGTCCCGTACAATACTAACTTTGTTCCAATTGGGCGATTTGTGGATATATTGACATTTATTCATTCATACTGGCATGCCTAATACCATAAATAAATTGATGCCATAGCCCTTCGAGGCTGAATGCAAAATGATTACAACAACAAAGAAATAGAGTAAAAAGGACTTATTCAAATCTACCAGGTCACAACAACGCCATCTCCATCCCACCCAGCTCACCTGGGCTCCTTCGAGAAAATTGGGGCTAAGCCTCTCCCACCAATTTGAACGCACTTAAAGCCCGCCAATAAGCTTCTCCACGACCCTCGCTGCCTGTTCCTCGGCTAGGTCTGTCGTTCCCCGTTTGACGCTGACATTCCTGAGCGCAGCCACAATAGCCCTCTTCTCAAAACCCATATTTGTAAACCTCGCCACCAGCTCCTCCGCAAACCCATCCAGTTCGCGCCACTGCTTTTCCGCCTCGCTGAGCCCTATGTCTCCTCCGACGCCCGCATACCGCTTTGCCCACTCCCTCGCCTTAGCTTCGAATTTAATGGGGTCATCAAGCATCATCCGGGCAACCTCTGCGTCTTGTGGATCATTTGGCTCCGGGGCTGCAAGAAGGGATTGCAGCGAGAGCAACGCAGTCTTGATCGTAAATACAGGAGACCACTTTTGCGAGAGAGTGTCGAGGCAGATGGCGCCCTGCGCACATAACACATCGTTAATATATGCCAGCCGGGTGGGGAGGGGAAAGAATGGGTACAGTCTGTGAAGAGATATTTGGATGCCACACTCTCGTTTCGAATTTCATTTTCGGTGGGACGAAGGGGTAATTATCGGGGAGCAGGATGTCGACGTTGAAAGTACCGCCGGCATATGGGGTATCTGGGGGACCGGGAAACCAGCCAAGCAGGTGCATTATGTTGTCGTTGTTGATCGGCTTCGCATTCATTTCCGACATCTTGTCTTTCGACATGTCATCGAGCTCTTTCATGATTCTGCGTCTTGTTGCCATCGTATATGGTTTAAGGATGAGAAAGATGAGAGGGAGGGGATGCTTTATGAATTGCGTTGAGTTGTGGACTCGAGAGGCGGGTAGTTACAGCTGAGCCGTTGTATGTGAGGAAGCTGAGACTTTTGTATGTGCGAAAATAGGTTACGTTACGCTACAGGGACGTTTGAGACGGCGAACTGGACGTCTGGGCGGTGATAAATTCAATGCGCAATAGAACTAGTTGAGGCCGTCGGGTTTTTGAATTGAGTCGTCAAAGATGAGGGAGTCTGTACTCGAGTAAGTAGACTGCTCCAAGTTATGACAAGGCTACTACTTGGTGGCGGCGGGGTTGATCCCTATGTACTCTGTTGGGTGCACGTGATAGATAAGCTTGATATGCGGCTTGTGAGAACAACCAAGTTACGAAAATAACGGCGAGCATGCCACTACAAGACAGGGCATACTCGAGTAGGCTGGGAGTTTTAACTAGGTAAAGTTTAATCTCAGTTCCAAATCACAGAAGAAACAGTCCATCCATTAAAAGATCAAGAAGCGCTCAAAGACGCGGCTCTTCTCCAGACAAAGGTATCGCTATAAGCAGAACTTCCCCCAGCCATCTCATCTGCTTTCCACCTCTCCTTCCGCGAACCTCTACTTGAAATCCCAGAAACAAACAAACCCCCTCGTACTCAAAACCAATCATGGAACGAGAACTAGGATAAAGATGCCGGAAAACGAGGAAACGAGCGAACGCCGTTTAGAGGTCATTAAGCTGCTGAGCGATCTTATCGAGTTCCTCCTGGGCAAGTTTATACTTCTCTTGGGACTCTTCACACTTTTTCTCCCACATGTCTCGTTCCGACTCGACAGTTGCAACCTTGCGTTCGTAGTGTTCGGCCTTGACATCGGTAAGACGAAGCCTATCGATGACGACACGCAAGATTAGTCTTCGTGTTCCCTAACAAGCGGAAGAACGTTTAGGCGTTCAACAACTGGTAACATAATGCGCTCACTTTTCGTTTGTCTCTCTGAGGTTCTTGTCGGCCTCCTCGGCCTCATCTTCGAGTAACTGTAGCTTCCTTTGCAAAGCATCAAGCTCCGCACTGTGAGTGGCTCCGCTGTCAGCAGCGTTTTTAGCCTCGGCGAGAGCCTTCTCGAGTTTATCGACCTCATCGTCGAGGAGGGTATTGCGATGGGTGAGGGAGCTGATTTCTTGCTCTTTAGTGAGGTTTTCCTGTTCCAGGACCTTTATACGGGCTTTGAGCTCCTCGTTCTGGGCTTGGGCCTCCTCGGTCTCCATGCGGAGGGAGTTCATCTTCTGCAAGACGCGAAATGGATGCGTTAGCTATCATGCCGAATAGGAGTGGACACTGATTGCAGTGTTATAGGAGAAACAGTGGGAGGTTGAGGGAGTACGAGGGATAACAAACCTCCTTGAGCTTATCCATAGTTGCTTATGTTTTGGTTGGATTATTCGTTGGATGGAGGAATTCGTGTGATGGTATAGGGTGAGGACCTGATAGAATAAAGCGTGGATGGAAAGGTCGAGTGGAAAGAAAGGGAGACCAACTGGAGTGGGGTGTATCTGTCCAGCGCATGGACCCCTCAGTTATATGAGCTACCCTGATCAGGACAGGCGGGGTGAAACTTGGCTACCAACGGTTTAGCATGTGACTAATGACCGTTGCCCTGCCAACCGCCCTTTATTTTTGTCTCAAGCCGCCACACCTGTCTCTTTGTTCCGCGTCAACTCACCGATCTCTAATCCTTCAACGTCGTGCCTTCAAAAGAATCACTCTCACGACAACACACGACCCTACCACCGCCATGCTTGCAAACAAGGAGAATATTGTTCTCCATGCCCCCCAGCCTGGCAAAGCAAACCCCAAGACTCCTGCTCCAGGGAAAATGGCAACCAAAACGCCATTCAAGATCCCTCTGGACGACGAGAACAGTACCGTTCTCCCAAAGACTGGAAAAAAGGGCATCTTTGCGGGCAAAGATCCGTCCCAATTTGTTACCCCAGTTGGTGAGGATATCAATGCACAGAGTCTGCAGTTAACTGCTCTAACGCATCTTATATCAGGCCCACGAAGACAGGCGCTCGCTGGAAAGACTACAAATATTAAGGCACGAGGTCTAGCTCCATCATTTCAGCAGGGAAAGACCGAAAAGAAGCAAGATAGTGCTGTGAAGCCACAGCGCTCTCAACTTGTAATCTCGGAACAGGCAGAGGCTGCCGTGCACGATGAGACTGATGACGTGCCGGAAATTGAGTATATGGCTCCCGTGCCTCCTGGTAGGTCACGCTTGCTTCTATAAATTACGGATTGTGTTGACACTGAAATTCAGAGCTTCCCTTCGTTCCGGAAGGGATTGAATATGTGCCAGACTATGAATGGCTAAAGAAGAACTACATGAAAGGTTGCTTCCGTACATACCTCGCCGATCTGGACGAGGACGGAAAGAGCGAGTTTCAACGGCGCATGGAAGAGAATCTTCGTATGCTCGAAGCGGAGCTTGATGCTGAGACCGAAGAGGCAATTTGCAATGCCAAAGGCATCAGAAAGCCGAAAGCAACCGTAACCAAGGCCAGTGTTCCGACACGGGATGAAATGGCTAGACGTACAGAGGACAAAAAAGCAAGCGAGGCCAAGAGATCCACCTCTCGTTCCCGCCAACCTTCGAATGCTCGCCCTACCTCTTCTCGCCCAACCTCATCTGCCTCCGTCACCCGCCCAACATCCTCCTCTGCCTCCATCACACGCCCTACATCTTCATCTCAGCGCAGAGCAGCTAGCACTCTCAACTCTCGGAAGGCAGCCGAAGCGCTCTCCCAGCGCCCCACCTCATCCGCATCCAATACCCGCCCGGAATCCAGACTCATCCGTCACCCCAGATCGGGTTCTACAACTGTGGAAGAACCCAAAAAACCGCTCTCCTTCTCCAGGTCACACTCCAGGTCACGCAGCGTCTCCTCTGCTGTAGTGTCGAAAAATACAATTGGCTACACTGCCGGCCGGGAGGTACGTGATAATGTCAAGAAGACGGTTACGAAAGTAAAGTTGGAGTCAACTCTTGACGCAATCGAGCGTATCCAGCGTCAGGATGAGGAAGCTGATGCGGCGATGCCGTTGATTCTTATCCCGGAGGACGATGAGGATGACGTGGTGGTGGAACTTCCGAGTCCGCTGATTGAAGACGAGGAGGAGTTCTTTATGACAATGCCTGAGTAGAAGTGCACAGGAGGTTGAGTGTCAGCTGTAGTTCAATACATGATTAAAAGAAGGCATTGAAATAGCACATAACGGTGCAATATTCTGTATGACCAAGGTTTTTATTCAGTGGGGTATTTTTGCTTGTTTTGTTTCTTGTACACGGTAATGGTTCTTCTGGTTCTTTGGTCTACCTGTCTCTTTGCCTGTATTTTATATCTTTACATTGCTTTTTTACGAAAGAGTCTAGTGCTATTTGATATCCAATAATCGCTGCACCTGCGGATCAACTTGAAACGTGAATGTTTCCGTATCACGCGGAGGTAGCGCTCTCTGTCACTTGTCATCTCTGAAGTCCATACGAATTCTGAAGCTATAGGTTGACAGCGGAGACGAGGACCTAGTTGTTGGAGCCATTTATTTGGCTTCAATTCCGAATGGCGGTCTGGCCCAGTCTTCAATACTCATCGAAGAAAAAGCTCTCAATCCGAGATGACAACGCGTTACGCAGCATCTGATAGAAATCGGTAATGAGAGCTCTCCTACAGCCAAAGCCGAGCTACCTAAGCGGCATTGACGTCGTACAATGCATGTGTCAATAGCCGAGCCTTTAACTTCAGTCCCACCGTCACCTCTCTCCCATCACCATAACAATGACCACCACATCACCAGCCTCGTCGCCAACAACCACAACCGAAACAACCATAACAGGGAAAGAAATATCATCGAATTCCTACACCTTCTCTTGCGCAGCTCCCAACTTTAGTTTGTCCCCCCAGCCTTCTCTCTTCTCCCTTCGCCTCACTACTACCGTCAACTCTCCATCTGCTCAATAGATTACGTACTAGCACTCTCTCCACACTCTTCTTGTACTTGGTCGGCAACAATCTGAGTTGGGTTCGACTGTAGACGTATCATTAACTTCTCCGTCAGTTGCGTACTTTTAAGGAGGTGATGGATCATGATATCAGATTATATGGGTTGAGTTTCTCTTGCGGCTCAAGGCTCAAAACTTTAACGCGAGTTTGAAACGAGTTAGGGCTTGGGGTTTAGAAGTACGTCAGTTCGAGTGCGGTTCGGTGAAGATATCAGCAAGATCATCACTCAGACTTCTTCCTCTATTACTTCTCTCTAAAGATTGTTCTCACTTCAACCTCTCTAATCCCATGCCCTCCGACATACTACAATTCATCTCATGGCCTCAAACTGAGCCTGTTATCACGCCACCCTAACTCCGGTCCGCCCTCTGGCACCGCCCACAGCATAAATACTCCGTACCTACTCTCCGCCGCCATCGCCGGTTCCACATCCGGATTCCTCCATACTCCCAGCACGATATTATTCCCCGGCAACATAACACCATCATACCTCCACCGGTGGCTCCCATAATCCTTCAAAAAGCTCACCCACTTCCTCTGCCCGCCTAGTCCTGTCATTTCTGGTCCTGCCACACCCTCTGTGGTGACATTCCCCTCCTTCAGCGTAAACGTGCTAAAATCCTTTCCTCGTCCCTCGAATTTTTCAGGCGAGGTCAGTAGGATCTCTGATAAGTAGTTGTCACCGTGTTCTTCAAGCAATCCATACGGTTCCTCTCCGATGGTCTGTGCTGCAAAGATTATGTATACTACCTACATTAGCGGGTTTTTGAGGGGGAGGCGGGAGGTGTACACACAATAAGCGCCGAACCACCGTGCGGGAATCTCCACCCCCGCATCCTCCGGTAATATCCTCTCGCTCCAGAAGCCGGGGAATTCATAATCATGCATAAAGTTAGCTTGGTAAAACGTGTTGTGCCGGCGAGTGTCAAGTTGGTGGAAAAACAACTCTGCAATCTCCATTAACGGCACATCATACACTGGGGGGCAGAATTTCCTGAGCACGTGAGGGTGGTAGACGGTGTGCTGCAGTTTTGCCACATAATTGTCATCCATTGTCGGTGGCCTTGGGGGGAAGAAACGGAGGGGGTAGAGCAGGAGCTGAAGGTGTTGGGGAAGCTCGAGTTTGCGGCGGTGGATGAGCTCGAGGTTTGTGGAGGTCGCGGGGGAGAACGGGGGAGAGCGAGTAGGGCTTGCATCTGGGATCGAGATCAGCTCCCGCGCTGTGTTTTGGTCTGTGGGCGTACCAAGGATCATGTCGAGAACCTCCTCGTCGCCTGGCTTATGGCGTCGCTGGAATGCAGTTTTGTAGTCATAGCCGCTCTGTCCCTCCCGTGGGGGTTCATAAATGCGTAGGAAGTGCACGCGGAAAACTTGCTGGTCACTGTGCACTGCGGCATGGAAACGTTGCGAAACGGAGGCGAAGCTGAGGACGTCATCGATGGAAGGGAGAAAGGTAGCGATGGATTTTAAGAGCTGTACATAGGGGTTAATCTATGGCTATGGAAAGGGGTGGGGGCTGACTTCGAGAGGAAAAGCGGAGAGCGTGGACATTGCTATGGATCATAAAGGTGCATACAGGAGATTGGCGGTTGCGGGGCGTGAGGTCATCTTAATCACATGCTCCGAATGATACCTTGTGTACCAAGTACTATCATGCTCCAGTTTCCGTCAGTGAAATAAATACCGTGTGCTGCCCCCTGGCCCTGAGTACTTGGTACCAACAAGCAAACCTACTCCCCTGGGACCAGCCCAAATCTAACATCGCCCATCAATCGCCCGGAATAACTACACTCCAGTGTCGACTCGTAGCCACACGGTGACCATAGGACGACAAGCTGTGTCCCGTAAAACTAGCCAGTTCAGGCAAAGCTCAAAATATCCACCCAAACCCCCCCAATTCTCCTAGAGCATCACGGCTGGGGGTAGCATGCATAGTATAAAGTTAGTCAGTTGGAAAAAGTAGCTCGCATATATCCCCTGAATGGCTGCAGGTAATAACGAGCGCTCGTCTCCCAATCCCAAGCAACAGGTTAGATACTGTGAGTACCAGGAACACATCTGCCGGATTATGTAGTCCCGGTTGGTTCCACAATTAGTGAGAGCTACACAATTCGGATTGCGTATCACGATTCTCTAGAAAGTAAATGTATACAGCTATAGTCACAATGACCGCTCACACCACTAAAGCAAAAACCCGCGCAACAGCCTACTATTACTTCTCCGTCTACAAGACATTTTAAGCATAGAAGTTGACCTACAGCCATGATCATTAGTCTACGTCTCTCACATGGCACCAGGGGCTTGAAACATACCGTATCCTTCTTCTTGGCCTGCACTTCCGCGATAGCATCCACATAGTGCTCATGTCCTATTTTCGTCTTTCCACTCCTCAGCGCAATCATACCTGCCTCCACACACACGGCCTTCAGCTGTGCGCCTCCAAATTCATCTGTGCTCCTTGCCAACTCCATCCAGTTGACGTCCTCCTCTATTGTCATCTTCCTGCTGTGGATCCTCAAGATACCCGCACGAGCATCCTCATTTGGCAGTGGGAACTCGATCTTTCTATCCAATCGGCCGCTTCGAAGCAAAGCAGGGTCCAGAACATCGACTCTGTTTGTTGCCGCTAGAACCTTGACACGGTCATCTGACGAGAAACCGTCGAGTTGGTTGAGAAGTTCCAACATTGTCCGCTGCACTTCACGATCTCCAGACTTTTCCGAATCGAAACGCTTGGTTCCAACCGCATCCAACTCATCAATGAAGATGATTGTGGGGGCCTTCTCCTTGGCAAGAGCAAATGCATCCCTGACAAGCTTGGCACCGTCACCGATGAACATCTGGACGAGCTGTGGTCCAGCAAGCTTCAAAAAGGTAGCCTTGGTCTGCGCAGCACAAGCACGGGCAAGCAGAGTTTTTCCGGTTCCGGGAGGTCCATACATCAGTGCACCTTACAAATAGTCAGCATCTGTTTTCGAAACTGTAATCATATGGTATTACCCTTGGGAGCCTTGATTCCAATCTTTTTGAACATCTCCGCTTGCTTCATGGGCATAACCACAGCTTCCACAAGCTCCTCGATCTGCTTATCCAGCCCGCCAATATCTGCATACGTTTCCGTCGGCTTCTCGTCTACCTCCATAGCCTTGACGCGAGAGTCGTACTCTGCCGGTAGCGTGTCCAGCACCAGATAACTGTCCTTGTTTACACCAATCAGATCCGAGGGCTTAAGCTTGTCGGCATCAACAAGACCAATCAAGGGAAGGAAAATTGTCTGTCTAGTTGAAGTTTTGATGACCGCCGACTTTCCGGATCGGGTAGCATCCAGGTCGACATTAGCACCGTCCTCAGCTTCCTCAGCGGTTGGGTCCAAATCTAACAGTTCGACAACGTTGGCAACAAGGTAGGGCAGCTGTCTGTAGACCATAAACACACCATTAGCTTTAACCCCGATATCCAGCTAAAAAAAGGAAACAGACCGATTGTTCTCGATTTTCTCAAGATTGTCTTTTATCTTATCTTTCATGCTCGACTTTTCATGCGTCAGGCGCTGAAACTCTTGCCGCATAACTCGTAGGTCGTTCTCCAGTAACCGCCTGCGGTTAATAATGTCGGTAGTAGCTGCGTTCAGGACGTCAGGGTCGATCTCGTCTTCGTCCTTCTTAGGCTCATCATCGACATCCATCTTGCTATCATCTCCGCCTTCTTCCTTTTTCTTCTTGTCTTCATCCTTCTTTCGCTCCTGTTGTTCTTGCTCGAGATCGTCAAGGTCTTCAAGGGATGCCATTTTTAGTCGTAGAGGTAAGGTTTATGTCGGGATTCGCGGGGAGAAAGGAGATGCTGCAGGGCCGACGGGTGAGATTCGATGAGTGGTTGATGGAGGCGGGAAGCTGTTAGATGGAGGAGATGGATGATGGTAGATGTGGAGTGTAGTTGTGTTAGCAAGCAGGTGAAGCGGGACACTGACGACAAACAATGGCTGCGCATCGGTCATCACACTAGCGAACATATGAGCATGCATACCCTGTTCCTTGGCAAATGGTCCGTGCACGGAAATTCCCTAAATTTTCAGAGAGCCGCAACCGCAACTTCAATATCTCTATTCTTTTTGTACAGTCTCCCCCCTACACACAAAATGGTATCTTCCCTCATTCTCCGTATTTCTCCGCGTAGCAATTGGCTAACTCCCCCACTAGGCCCGACGAAGAACAAAAAAGCGTACTCATCTCCCAGATCCCAACACAACCAAACTCCCCTCAAAACAGTCCGCGACCGGTGTCTCCCAACCTCTCAATGTCTCCGCCTCTCAAATCCCGAAGACGATGGTGATCCGTATTGGCGCCTCCGAAATAGGACCCTCCGTTTCCTCACTCGTCCGCGACGTCCGCACCATGATGGAACCGCACACCGCAAGCCGCTTGCGGGAACGCAAATCCAACCGTCTAAAAGACTACGTAACGATGGCAGGGCCCTTAGGCGTGACACAACTCCTCCTCTTCTCGCGCTCCGATAAAGGCTCGACCAATCTCCGAATCGCACGCTGTCCGCGCGGCCCCACCCTCCACTTCCGCATCAACGAGTACTCACTCTGCAAAGACGTCCGCAAAGCTCTTCGCAACCCCAAGTCGCCGGGAAAGGAATTCACTACCCCTCCGCTCCTGGTTATGAATAACTTCTCGACTCCCGTCCCCCCGAACCCCGACGGAACCCCCGGCCGTCCCCCGCCACAAGATACCCTCCTCATCAGCATGTTCCAGAGTATGTTTCCAGCGATTTCCGCTCAACGCACACCCATCGCGTCGATCCGCCGTGTATTGCTGCTGAATCGCCACCCGGCCGAGGAGGGTTCGCCCGAATACATCATTGATGTACGGCACTACGCGATTAGCACGAAAAGCGTGGGGCTCTCACGACCAATTCGGCGGCTCAATGCGGCAGAGAAGCGGGTTTATAAGGGCTCGGACCCCCTGAAACTCAAGAAAAAGGGCGGGCTGCCAAATCTGGGGAAGCTGGAGGATATTGCGGATTACATGCTTGATCCTGCCGCTGCAGCTGGCGGTTACACATCCGAGTCTGAGGTGGAGGAGGATGCACAGGTGGAGGTTCTCAACCCGACCGTTCAAGGTGCGAAGCGGAAACGGCTCCTCAAAGGCCCCGAGAAGAAGAGTATTCACCTCACAGAACTGGGGCCTCGCATGACGCTGGAGATGGTAAAGATTGAAGAAGGCTTGGGAGATGGAAAGACGCTGTGGCATGCATATGAGAGGAAGACGAAGGCAGAGATACAGGAACTTGAGCAACGGCACGCAAAGAAGCGGGCAGAGAAGGAAAAGCGGAAGAAGGCGCAGCAACTAAATGTCCAAACGAAAAAAGAAGCGTTAGAAACGAAGAAGAAAGAAAAGAAGGCGAGGAAGGCTAAGGGGGAGGCCGTGGAAGAGAGTGATGGCGATGATGACGAGGAAATGTGGGATGATGAGGAGCTCGATGAACTGCATGAACGGGATAGTGAGAGTGATGAAGAGGAAGACGAGGAAATGGAAGATTAATGGTTGGCGTAATGTACAAAAGTTGGGTTTTAAGCAATGATATCACCAAACCGTTGCGCAATGTCTCTCCGAGAATTTGTGCGAGTGAGGTTGTATGAATTCACCAGCCATCACCCAGAAATTCGGATTTCACCGAGGACCAAGCTTTGGGCATCCAAGAATTCCGCATGCAAACCTTCCCAGATGTGGCTCGCCCTTAATAGGGAGAGGTTCGAGCTATTTCAGCAATTGGCGTAGTATTTCTAATTAAATTGTGCCTTGAATCATCGTGAATCCATGAGTTCTGGCCCAACTCCAAGTTGTGCTCCCAAGTTGATAGGTGCTTATAGTTAGTAGATAGTGAAGATGCTCTTGTTGGTCGAGGATATATTACTACATGTACATAGCAACGCCCGAGGGGATGATATTTCAACTGTCTATCTCATCCATTCATTGGTCCTTCGTTGACTTTTCATCTATCTATCGTACACCCAGGATATATACAGCCCCCAATTACTTTCCTAACTTAAACTTCTTCACAGCGCCCATCAAGTCACCCATACTCTTGACAGCGCTTTGATTCGCCTGTACAACTATAGTCGCTCCGCCAGCACCCCTACCCGGATTATTCACTCCACCCTTCAACACGCGTTCCGCAACTCTTCTTAGATCTTGTACCGTTAACTTCTCAATCTCCCGGCTCATTTCCAGCGCCGAGATCTTGCGCCCATACACTTGTACCTGTCTTCCCAGGTCCTCGAGTTCGACCATACGACTTTCTAGGTTCATTAGGAGGCTGCTGCGGAGTTGGTTCTTCGCGCGATCCACCTCTTCTTTTCCGAGACCGCTGTAGTTGGTCGCAAATGTGTTTTGTAGTTCTTTGAGGATCACGTTGACGAGGGCGTGGCCGGCGTCTGGGTGGCAGGACGCCGCGATACCGAAGAGTCCCGAGTCCGTGTAAGAGTGGTTGAATGCAACAGCGGATTCGATCCAGCCGTATTGGTTGAGTACGTTTGTGTAGAGACGCGAGTACATACCTTTACCGGGACCGCCAGCAGAGAAGGAGCCGCCGCCGCCAAGGAGGGTTTGCAGTGTGGCGAGTGCATAGATATCGGGATCACTGATGGGCAGACCTTCAAAGGCGACATGCAGGTGGCAGTATTGTGGGAGATGCGTCGGGGCGTCCGAGGGGGGGAGGGTGATGAGGCCACCAGTGTAATGTGCTGGGATTGTTGCGGTGAGGCTTCCGGAAGGGCCGGAGCTGACGAAGGGGATTTTCGACAGGATTCCTGGAGCGGTGGAGGAGGAGTCTGTAGTTTCGGGAGTGGCGGGCATATCGCCAAAGTATCGTTCCACCAGCTTGACTGCAGTCTCGTGTTCTACCCCCGCAAAAGCGACAACGATGCGTTCAGGGCGGTAGAAGATGAATCGGTACTCGTCAATGAGGGACTTATTGATCTTCTGCAGCCGTTCTTCGGGGCAGAGAAGGGGGTTTCCCAAAGTGTTGCCCTGGAATGCGGCAGTGTGTAAGAGCTCCGGGAGAATGAGTTCGGGCTTTGCCCAGATCTCGCCGATCTCGTAGGCAGCCGTCGCCAGCTGCTGCTCCACTTCATCTTTGGTGATGAGAGGGTCGCGGATCGTCTCGGCGAGGATCCCCATCATGGAGGGGACGTCTTTGTTGAACACTGCTGCCTGGTACATTATGCTTTCTCTCGAAGAGGCACATTGAACATTGCCACCGAGGCTTTCAAGGGTCTCGAGCATCTTGTCTGCAGAACGGGGGGAGGTGCTCTGGAAACTCCGCGTATTAGCTTGCTTGCCGATGTAGAAGTGGAAGGAGGGGCACCTTGAAAGCTAACCGGTCAACCAAATGGGAGACGCCTCGTAGTCGGTCATTCTCGTATCGCGAACCGGCATTGATGTAGACGCCCAGCCCAGAGAAGTGGCCTGGTAGCGCTTCGGTAGCAACGCGGACGCCATTGGGAAGGGTAGTAACTGTGTCTAGCTCTGCGGGGTCCTGGCGAGGTCAGCCCGCACATTCGGAGGTGTTTTTTCTTCGCAAGCGGTAGACGTACTCTTGATATAGTGGTGGATAGTGATCTTCTGCAAGGATTGGGTATTGCGAAGCGGGAGAGACGACGTGGAGCACGGACAGTGAAAGAGCGTAGCATGATGATGTCGATGAGGTCAATATAGAAACTCGCAGGTGTCTACTTAAAAACTCTAGCCCAGTAGCTGGCTCGTTAGCGGGATTAGCCGCCGCCGAGCCCAGACGTCTGCGCGCCTGGCTTGCATATTAACCGCTCACGCAGCATCAGCACAATGTCTATCCTCTCCCGCTCCTGCATCACCTCAGCTCTCCAGTGTTCAACCACCCGTTCAAAACACGTCCCACTGTCCCTCGACCGAAACTTCTCCACCACCTTCTCCACACCACTCGCGCGCTCGCTTCTTCCCCACCGCGCAATCATCACCAACCCCACCACCACCACTACTATCACTACCGCAACAGCTACTTCCTGCAATCCGCCCTTCCGACTTCGGGATAAATGCGTGCTTGCTCTCCTCCGTAGTACTATAACGACTTTCGCAGCCATGTCGTCCCTAACTCGTAAGCTCACTGCCCTCCCTGCCGTGGTACCAGAGCGCCAGCTGATTGCTGCTTTGTCCATTAAGTTTCCGAAGAGGACAAGGCCAAGGTAGATACTTATTCAAGCTGTGGCTCATGAGCTGTCACTCTCGACATCTCGCACTCCCTCCCTCCTGCTCTTGCTCACGCCGCGGACATAGTTCACTCCCGTCATCGACGCTATTCTCAGGAGCTCCGATCTCTCCACCATTTCGGTAAAGAAGGTTCGCACCGGACTCTCCGAGAGGACCGGAATCGACTTTACTCCGTTCAAGGTATCACACACGTCCCCGACCAACTTCAGCAATGATTAACCCCCGCCTACAGAAGAGTATTGACACCGTGATTACCGACCGCTTCGATATCCTTCTTGCCGAACGCGACAACGCCGCGAAAGAAACCGCCGAAGCTGAAGCCCAGCAGGAAGAAGAAATTGTTGACGTCAAACCTAATGTTAAAGCTGAGGTGAAAGACGAGGGATCCTCTTCGCCAGAGCCAGCCTATTCCAATGCTGGCTCAGCCTCTCCGTTCACAGACAAGAAGCGCAAGTCGTCATCCTCCGTCGACGAGGATGCGCGACTAGCAGCCGAACTCCATGCCCAGCTCAACGGTGGCCGACCCTTACGCGGCGCCGCAAAGTCTAAGCCGACTAAGAAGACAGCCGCAAAGAAGCGATCCAAGAAGAAGAGCAAGGATACCGTGGACTCCGATCTATCTGGTGGCGAGAACGGAGATGCGCCAGTGAAGAAGAAGAGAAAGGCGAACCCCAACAACGCCTTCATGGTAGGTTTCCGCATCCACAACCAGGTTCCTTCAAGATCTAACTTCTACGTAGAAACCCCTCATTCTCTCGGAGCCTCTGGCGGCCTTTATTGGCGAGACCCAGGTCCCATACCGCCTACTCTCCATCTAAGTATCTTCCGGCTGACAGATTCACAGATGGCACGTCCCGAGGTTGTCAAGAGGATATGGGCCTATGTCAAATTGCACGGTCTACAGGACCCACAAGATAGACGCTACATCCTTTGTGACGATAATATGAAGCCAGTGTTTGGAGATAAGGTGCATATGTTGTAAGTACACCCTTTACATACACACCCCTCTTCACTGTACTAACAGTAGTAAAGCACTATGAACAAAGTCCTGGCTACCAATATGTACAAGGCCGAAGATGTGGCTGCGTCCCAACCCGCAAATCCTGCTACTGATGCTGCGGCTCCTTCATAATTTCGAGGTTACAATATTAACTATTTACTACTTCATTTTGTTGGGTATTTAGCGCTTTGGTTGCTAGTGCTGTGAATGCTACACACGAGTGGAGTTGTGTCGGGGGGAAGGAGGTATAACATTCGGAATGATTGGATTGGATTGGATCGGACCGGGCTGGCGCTTTGAGTTTACTTTTCTACTTACCTTTAAGTTGCGCTTTCCCTTTCTTTTTCTTTCTTCCTAGTACTAGGCCATTTTGTTTCTTTATTTCCCTCCCCCTTTGTTTCGTGTTTCTTTGTGTGCGTGTGTGTGAAGTGTGAAGGCCTTTGTTTTGAGGCTGCGAATAGTGACAGAAGGAGGGGGCAATCATTACCACTGCTTGCCCACTGCCACTTGTCCCCAACTACCGTGATGGAGAAGGGGGATGGGAATGGGTGTATATAGTATGGGGTATGTACAATTCAAACCAGACCAAACCACAGCGGGGTTTTTATGACTTGCTGTTACTTGTATGTCTATCTAGCGGGAGGTGATTCAAACGCAAACAAAACAAACAAACCATACCCGGGTGTTTGTAATGTTTGTGATGTCTGATATGTCAGTTACACTGCCAATTCCCAAGCCTCGTTTGTTTGTAATCATATTGTATTCACCCGCTTGCGGGTATGACATGCATTTCCCTTCAACCCCTCGCCACTTCAAATCCAACAAAGAAAAAACTCAAGTCGTGGCCTCCCTACCCATCACCTCATCTCTTCCCAAGCCCCGTGGGTATGTCCCAGGATAAGGCGCTGTATCTGGATGATAATTGGTGATGGTGGCCTTATCTTCAAATGCTGTTTACCTCCCTAGGCAGGATCACAACATATGCAGGGCTGTTTGACACATGTCTGTTCAATAGTAAATACCCTCCCTTCTCTCTCCTGCCCTTTGGGCATCTGTTTGGGCAACCCCGTTTGTCCAGTCATTCAATCCACTTCCAGTCAACCAGCTATTTCCAGTCAGCGGGTAGTGAGCTTAACAAACCCTACAGAAGAACCCGAATAGCTTGAGTACTACAAGGAAGACTTGTCCCCGCTTTCTTTCTGATGGTGTGCTCCTCTTCACTTAGTAGGACTCAATAACTCATAATTAGCCCCAACACTCCAGCATACGACTGCGAGTGAGAAATTACCTTTCATTCCAGCAATCATCAACTCGAGCTGCAAGCTGGTAGGCAGGTGGGCGAAACGGGGTAGTTCCGCCGCCGAATCATTCTCGGATTTGAGATCCGGGGCTTCTTCAAAAGTGCGGATTTCTCGATTCCAGACTTTAAGGAAACGCTTAAATGATAGTACTGGTTTTACACCTGCTGGTGTCGGAGGCTTTCTAGAGCAGTATACACTAACGGCAGTAGGTACCAGAAGCTGGTGGGTATCAGGTCATCCATCATCATTCAGCTTGGTAAAGCAGCAATATCCCGCGTGCCATAGGAGAACTATCGATTAAAAGGTTAGTTGCAGTTTTTCAACGATGTGGTGCATGAAATTAATAGAATTAGGTAACTTCATGCACACCAACACCCAATTTCAGTAGTTATACACCACATCAGCTTAGCACCACAATATCGTGGTACGATTTTGTGTAGTGGTCAACATTATTTGACAAAAGCATGTACCAACTAGCGGAATTGGGTGTTGGTGCACATGAATTTACCCAATTCTGCTAATTCCATGTACGACGTCGTGAAATGGTATTTTGACCACTTTACACTGCCATAGAGAATAACGACAGGAAAATCAGGCGCTATGGTTAGGGTTAAGGAACGTAAACTTAACGTCAATGAAAGCGGAACGGCGGCACGGTTTCCTTACAAGGTGCTTCGAGTGAGGCTCGGTTTTATAGCCAGGGCAACCTGGAGATATCATGGAGTTTAACTGGCAGCAACTTTGGGGGTCTTTCCCCTGGGTCGACTTTCACTATCCGCAAATTACTACCCCGGAGAAGCTGAGGTCCTAGTTAGGTATTGGTGTAGATACCTTCGGCGACTTTAAGCTCTGGAAACGCCCAAGTCCGTGGATACGACGTAAATACAATCCCAGGATGTTCTTTTTGTAATGCACCAAGTCAATAAACGGCTTGATAGGTATCTGGGTGATCTCGGAGAGGACTTTTCTCTTTCGGACAACGGCCGATTGTGGCATACCAAAGCTTCATCGTCAGTCTCTTTTTAGTAATATACTATAGCCAGTGTATGAGGGATATCAGAGTGATCTTCCCCTTTCCCTCCCAACCGGTGCCCGGTTGTACGATGTCGAAGCCTCGTCGTGGCTCCCTTTTTGACGCACATCGCATCAAGTCAGTAATATGGGAAATGTGGAGGACGTAATTGTGATCCTCGCACAAAGCCTTTTCTTCTCCAGACGAGAGCTCTATTCGTAAGCAAAGCAAGTAATCCTATACTCACTTAAGCACTTATTTTTCTGCCAGTAGAAAGGGGAAAACAAATACCCTAATTATCTCTTCACAAATATGCAATCGAAAACAAACCCCGGCACCGGTGCCGGAGAAGCAGAAGCCACCGCCATGGCACATACTTTGCCATGGAAAGGTACCCGGGGTCGGGAGAACGTACAGCAATTTCCGATGCACCAATCTTTAAATGGTTCCTGCTCCTTCCTGCTCCTTCGGAGGTGCTGCATGCACTGCTACACCTTCCCTAGGTTGGAAGCAATATAGGTGCCTCTGTCGATACATCTATCTTTGGACGGTTCCCACTACTTTGGAAGTGCAGTTTGCATTGTTTCCCTTTGCGCCCCGCACTTCAGAAGTGCACATACCATCCTTTCTCCAAACACATACCTTCAACACTCTCTCAATTTTAATTATCTGGAGACCTTACCAGGTCCAAAAATGGTCCCCATGACGGCTCCACTTTGTGGCCCACTATAAAAACCCCCCTCCATCCCCTCAGGTGCCAGATCCCATCACCCAAACAATCAACTACTCATTCAACCCCAAGCACGAAACGGCCGGTATTCCCCACTTGTTTCTTTCCACTGTATTTTACTGACACATCCGACTAGGAAGCGAGCAAGCAAACAAGATGAATCGTCATCCCCCTCGCCCGCCTCAGCAACAGGAAACCAAGAATCTCAAGGCACCACTTCTACCGAACGCTCGAGGATACGGTAGCGCTCAGAGATCTCGGCTGCCTATTCATACACAGCTAAAATCGACTGCGACTCAGTCCCATGCCATCAAACACAAGAGTGCTACCGCCCACACTGAGTCGGTGATCGAGAAGATCAAGAAAAAAGCAACTGAGTGCTCTGGAAAGATCCAGGGTGGCTTCTTCCGCCGTGACAAAATTCTGAAGCACAGTCTCGATATTTATCTACAGGCTATGTGGTACCACGATACGGCAAACTTGAAGGACTTCTTGGTGGTTGAAGGTGTTTTTAACGCGTTTAAACGCAGGCTCGGAATCGAACTCAGGGACGAGCTTGTTAAGGAGCACCAAATAGCTGCCAATTTTGTCTTCGACTTCGGTAGTTTCATCACTGACGCAAAGGAAACCGACGGTAACAATCATTACCGCAGGATAGTTATGCATGCCGAAGAGAAGCTGGCACAGATTCAGAAGCCAATTTTACGCGGGGAGTTTCCGCTCGTGGAATACCTCAAGCTGGCTAACAGTGCTCTTACCAGTGGGGCTACCGCTCGCAAATGCCTGTTCAAGGGAATTATCAGCTCTATGAACCTTCTCATCCGTCAGGGAGAGAACGGTTCCCGAAGCTTTGAGTTTCCTAAAGACTTGGGGGAGAAATACCAGAAAGGTGTCAGGGAGCTTGAAGAAGCAATGATATCCGAGTATCTCTATCAAGCAGTTCTGCTGGCAGGTGTTCACGGTGCACACCGCTTATCCTTGAGAATCATCAAGCAGCAGCCAATTACAGCCATCGTAGCTTTGAAACATCCTTCGCTCAGCGCCCGTGAGTACTGGCACCAAGACCAAACGTCACTTTTCAGGCTGGCTACAGGACTCAACCCCGATTGCTTGTACGGATCCAAGGAGCTCCCAGCACAGGACATTGTCGACACTAGGCGATCCGCTATTGTGGAAGTTCAGGCTGACCGGCCTGGCCGGATCGAGAGAGCTATTGACACCAAGCTACCTACTTCCAGAAAGACCCAATTTGCACGGTCTCCCTCTCCAGTTGAATCAGGCTCCGGCAATTTTGCTCTTGTAGTTTACAGGAATGATGCCGATACAAAAAAACTCCGAGTGGAGTTCAACAAGCGATGGACCCTGCAGCTGGAAGAAAAGCCGCCGGAGCAAGTCCTCCGGACAATTCAGGGTCAGAGAAAATGCCGTTATTGCTATATATCTACTTCGTGAGTCCTACAAGTAATGTCCGGAATGCCCACCCTAGTGACAGTCACGCGACTTTAGGTTCTCAAGATCACACGACAAGAGCTTTTGCTGGTCCTCATTTTCACATGCGGCTTGCCTTGGCTGTACGCATGCAGGGCTTGTATGTGATGTTGTGCACGAATCCAGGGCACATGGTTTGTCCATAAAACGCCTCCAAAACCGAGGTCAGTCCATTGCTGTGCTATTTTCCAGTTCAATTATTGATACTCGCCATAGAACTCCCGGAACTCACATTTTCTCACGTATGGGCTTTTATTACGCGCAGGCTACCGTCCATTGAGCTCGATATCGCTCGGAATTTGCGCCAGACCCGGTCGAAATGCTTGCACTGTATATTGGACCTTCAGCGTAGGGAGGTTTGTAGCCGGCAAGCATCTCTCAAGGAGATTGAGACCTTGGCGGATTTGAGGGGGATGCCGAAGAACACAATGGTGGCTTGCGAGACGTGTGAAAACAACAGGGAACGTGGTGACGAAACGACATCGAGATGTTCCATCATCTGGTTCAACAAGCAGACCAACCGGCTACATATCGTAGAATTGCTCTGGAGAAGGGAGGCTGATAGTCCAAATGTCATACAGGCCGCTATTCATAAGCTTCCTCTCTATGACAACAGCGAAAAGACTGCAAGCGAGGTGCGCAACCAGCAGCACCTAGTTGTTGCCAGTCAAAATGAAGTACCTCGGACTCGCCGCGCTGGGGGGCGTCAGGAGATAACTCCTGCAAATCACGCCAGTCGTCTAGAGGTCAACAATCGTCGAGTCTCGGATCCTCCTCGTCGTCTATACCGCTACTCGACCTTACGCGAGCGCCGCCGATCCGCAAGCCCTCCTCTTAATCACACGTTCCCGGCACGCCGCAGGCTTGTTCAAAGGTCAAGATCGCCTATAACGAATCGACGTATCACCTCCCTCAGCGATGGCACTGGAGTCAATGGCTACCCTCGCCAGCAACGAAACTGATCCCTCTCCCTTGCCTCTCAATCTTAACGAGTTTTATCTTTGTTTTTCAACATCCGGCTTCAGTCTTTTGTTTCCGTCCGATCAGATTGGATTTATTGTCCTCGAATCTAAATTGGTCGGACGACGCCACTATGTTTCCTATTCTCCTGTTTTTTTCTTCCTGCGGTACATGATGCGACGTACTGCGGGATAGGTCCCTGAGTGTTTTGTAGGGTTGTACTTTTATTGCGTATCCGTACCTACCTAGCATGAAGCAATTACAGCAGCTGCGAGCATTTTTCTGTACACTAGATAAGCATATGTGTACTGTGTCGGCTTCTCCGCACTGCGAATACAACTCTTCTGGTCACATACAATCACTCGGTGTTTATATCAGTAGAATGGGGCTAGTTGGGAGATGAGTCTTTTCGTCTTTGGATTATGTATCACACGTCATTGGAAACGATTATTCTTCACACCAGTGGCACACCCGTCTACTCCACACCGTCCCAAAGCTAGAAATAAGAATGGAGGTTTGATGCCAAGCATAGTTACCCTGTACCCTAAGTTCAACTCCCCCTTGCAAGGATTATAGATATCTATAGCTGTCTTTTTGATCATCAATCACTACAACATCACAACCCCGACGTCCATACCAGCTCTAGCTCTTACGACCCCTTCAATGCGCCTCTTCTCCTCTCTCCTCGCCGCCGCGGCCCTCGTCGCCTCCGTAACCGCACACAGCATCCAACTCCACCCCCACAGCCGCGAGTGTTTCCACGAGAATCTCCACCACGATGACCGCATGACCGTATCCTACCAAGTCGGCGACCGGGAATTTGGGTCTGCAGGAAACCTAGACATTGATTTCTGGGTTCGTCCCCCCTCCCTAACCCACAAGCCACTAAGAATGGTAGATCCAAGACCCAACCGGAAACCTCATCGATAACAAGAAAGCCGTGACGGGGGGGAACTCGGAGTTTGAAGCAAAGCTGGACGGTCGGTACACATACTGTTTTTCGAACGAGAATTCGAATGTGGCGCATAAAGAGGTGTTGTTTAATGTCCACGGTGTCGTATTTGTTCCGGAAGATCCGAATAACTCGGATCCACTTGAGAAGGGGGTTAAGACGCTGGGCGAGCTGTTGAATCAGGTTAAGGATGAGCAGGAGTATGTTTCTTCGATTTACTGGGAGGTGGGGGCTGACAGGGGCAGGTATATCGTGGTCCGCGAGATGGTACATAGGAATACGGCTGAGAGCACGAATTCGAGGGTTAAGTGGTGGAGTATTTTCCAGCTGGGCGTTGTGGGTGGGAATGGGGTGTTTCAGGTGTGGTATTTGAAGAGGTTCTTTGAGGTGAGTGAGTATGTGTAGGGGTGGGAATGTAAGCTGACAGGGGAAATAGGTTAAGAGAGTTGTGTAGGTTTCTGGGGGGTTAGGTGGCATTTGCAGTAGTTGAAGCTGTTAGCGTGCGCGTTGTTTCATGGGTTGGGTTGGGGAATGGGTGTATAACACGGACGGAATGCTATAATGAATTGAGCGATGGTATTGGATTTCTGCTTGGAGTCTTGTTCTACGGGGTAGAGTACCAATCTGAATAGAATCACCTGTAGCAACCTTAGTTTCCTTTACCGCCGCTCGCAGTCCCCTTCAGAACTGTATTGATTTCTAAACTGATGTCAACTATCGTCCGTGAGTGAGAACGGTAGCTAACCCACCTTCAATTGCCCTGGCAACTTCAAACTGAACCTCATGTTGTGCTTTGACATGTTTCTCGAGTACAACTATAGCGTCTTTCAGTGAGAGAAGCGGGAGCTACTTGTGTGGGTACAAGCTTTCTTACGTAGAGCTTGGAATACATGCGAGTTCTTGGATTAAGGGATTGAGATCTAGCAGGAGTTGGGTGTTGGACATAGTTTGTTGCTGGTGTCGCTGGATGTCGGTCGCTGAGGTTGTGGAAATTGAAGATGGTGGACAGGAGATATTGTCGTGAGGGTCACGACGCCCCTCCGTCCTGACATCCTTCCAAGACTTTTTGCCATGCTGACGCGCGGGTGGATTACTTAGACAAATATCTGAACTAACTACATCACCATCAAACATGACAGCCAGTTGTGAATTGTGCTGGAAGGCCATAATGCCAAAGTAGAGGAATCAGAGAAGCTGGCATTTGCGGTGATGGATTAAAAACAATATTTTGGTTGAATGTCTGCTCTTGCTATCGTTATCACAATGACCGCTGCACGCAGGCCACCCAATGACTCAAGGGAGAACTTGTGCTCAGATATCTGGTATACGAGAGAGAACACATGATTACACCAAGTTCTAGTGCACATACAGAAGAGAATGACACTGAACATTGAAACAACTTCTCAACACATTAATCACGAACACAGAAGCTTGTCCATGTCCTATGTAACTGTTTGACTGAATGACTAAGTTGCTCTCTGGTAGAACCTACTGGATATGCTGTTACTACTGAAGAAGCAATCACAGATGGCATGCTGAGTTGATTCTTGCTACATCTTCACCAGCCCACAGGCATATGCACACTCAACGCTAGAGTATGTTATGTACAAAATCACAGTAAGACGCATTGCACAATGGCAATAATTCTTGTGCATTGTGAAGATATACCACAATGTCCCCTGGGCCTCTCGCGCTTCAGCGTGACAAAAAGTCTTGGAACGATGTTAGGATGGATGGTCCGGAGGGGCGTCATCTCGGCATGAAGTGATACAGCCCTTCACCAGGTGTCACTCAGTTGTAACGCAAAACTGGTTTTGCACTGAGTGTTTCTAGACGGTCAACTTTCAAGGTAATTTCGTGCTAGTCAACTTTGACCTCTTAACATCAATATAATTCTCTCCAACTATCTACTTGCTGCGAGACTTCCATCGCAATTTCTCCCGAAAACCACTTGACTGAAGTCTTGAACAGTTACAAGCTGAAGATACAGCCAGCGTTCCTAAGTCTGGTCTTATTGATCTTCCGGCCAATTGCCCTGGTTCAGCCAAGTAACAGTGCTCTTGGACTTCTTTACCACTCCAGTCTACACTGAGTCAGAGCCAAGTGCGGTAGTACCACTGGCAGTGCTAGTGATTAAATTTCCGGCGGGGAACCGGCAGTTTCAGTCACCCTCCGCTTCTATCCTCTTGCCTTACCACTACTTGAGCGGTTTTTATAATTGCTGCTTTCTCAACTCTTTCTACTCGTTCCACAGGTTGATGCTGGAAAGTTAAAACTGACCGGCGCGAAATGTCCTTGAAAGCTGACGCCCGGAAACACTCGGGGTTTTGCGCTGCGTGACTCTGAAAGGTAACTTTTGACCGTCACTTCCATGCCGTCTCCGAACTTCGGAACCAGATTTTTGGTGCCAGAAGGCCTGCTATTAGTTATACCGGACCCGAAACTTAGACCGGAGGAAGCTGAGATCGATATTGCAGTTATGATAAGCTTGGGATCTCTATCACAATTCACGGTGCTATTCCCATAAGAATATTACTCAACCAATTACATGAACATATATCCCTTAGATACTTTAGCCGCATCCAGTCCTAAGTCATAAATCATGACTGGCCGATACCCAGCCCACGTGCAACAGGTTTCTTCAACAAATTCCATGCCTTCGCCGCGGTGGAACTAGTACACAGAGAAAACACTGCATACTTAATGTTAGAGATGGAGGTAGCTAAAGAATAAAGTCAAAGTCAGCACGAGAAGGTGACATTTTGACTAGAAGTCTGCAGAAGAAGAATTGTCATGGAGTGTTCATTCTAATTAATCAATTTCATGCTTCCTTATCTAAAATTGATCGGTCATAAGCCGGGTTTGCGTGAAGGATCTATTTCGCTAGGCCTATCTAAGAGGCGTTTCTTTCCTAGAGGTTATTTTAATGTGCAGCGCGGCTAAAAAACGTCATGGTGAAATTTGCAATTGCTTTCTGGATTATTATATCTCTGCTATAACACCATATTCCCCCCGAAAGTTGCAGCAAACTTCCAGCAGAGCTAGAGGGAGGAAGATGCAAGGACACAACCAATTCGGCATGTTCAACACATTAGCTAGCTACCGGCCATGCCTGCCGTAGCATCAAAGTTGGAACCGATCGTTCTTCCTCATACAAACTCCATCTCACCGCTGAGCCATAGCAACATAGAACTACCTCCCATATTCGGGCGTGGATAAGGGTAAGCCAATTATGAAGAGTAAAGCCAGTTTTGAACACCTTATGCCCATGAACTTGCCGCCCCGTTTCTATTGTGATTACTCGGCTCAAGATATATCGGCTGCCATTCTCTAGACTCGAACTACGTACTCCATCTCTCATCACTCACTGAGGACTTAGTGTTACCGCCATATCTCCAGACACTCAATCCTTACAGTCAAGTCGTGCCAGTCAACTTCCATTGACTGTCATACCTAATAAAGCCTGAATAAAATTGAAACATTCTTAAAAATGCACGGGTTTTATAGCTCGCATTCTTCTATGTCAGTGCTATGTGACGGTTGGCCTTATGTTTTTTTTCTCTCTAGCACTCGAAACTTTGGTGCTAGGTGATCTGTTTTCTAGGTTTATGTATTTACCGACTTGCACTCTCATGGCTGCGACCCTCATATTTCATGGGATTTCAATCATCCGAGGCTTAACATAGCTCAACACCTGCTCCCTGCTAACGTTACTTAGATGCCAAATTCAGATATTCACATATTGTTCATAGGATGCCCCATATCTTAGACAGTGTTTTCTATTTAATTCTAATGTATAGGTTTGTAGTTTGTCCATTATTTTATACTGCCCTCCAAAAGTTGGCTGGCGCAACTTGACTACAAGAATTGACTGTCCGAGGACATGGTGCAGTTTAATCATGGCTCACCTCGGGACTATCCAACTCACTATCCAACCAAGACTTTTTGCCGCGATGAAGCGTGTATCACACATTTAATATTTTCATCATTTGTCCATAATGCAAAAACTTGTAGCCAAACATAAATATGATGTGGGCTGATCCTCGTACTAAAGACCCAGAGAACAGACATGATAAAATCTTGGGATAAAATTCAGGAGAAGATAACCGGGAAACTCTTCTGCTTTGAGCACAATACATCGAGCAAGTTGGATCGCTACCAGTTGCAATGGTGAATCCCATCATGGTGATGATCATATAATGTGATGTGACAGTAAATGCTAGTTGTAAGTCAAATCCAAGATGAAACTGGAATGATTGACCAATATCCACCGACTGTAACGGGCGGGATCGGGCGCAGGTGATATGGATGTTGCAGGACTGAACTCGAAGTACGTATCGAGGAACAAGAATCAGGATATTTTCCAAAGTCGTACTATTGCTTGCTATACAAGAGAACGAGTAAAGAGAGAAGAAAAGGAAATCCTCCAACACTATCAACACTCTCTTTATATACAATTCGTCTGCCACCCTCGAACCAT
>Ga0307515_10000215_pt1 | contig 142594 bp, 146 predicted proteins | sample 17_EM_MG_FD_194513 | JGI IMG/M metagenome (GOLD analysis project Ga0307515, IMG submission 194513) | Populus trichocarpa ectomycorrhiza microbial communities from riparian zone in the Pacific Northwest, United States - 17_EM | ecosystem: Host-associated > Plants > Roots > Unclassified... | reverse complement strand
CGAGACTGCAGGTCGTTGTTGCCGACGCGGCCGATGGTGCCGCGTGCGTTGCCGCTGACGTCGGCGCCGCCGTCGAGGAAGCCGACGTAGAGGCCGGCGCGCCAGTTGCCGCTGGCCAGCAGGTCGGTGCCGGCCTGCAGCCCGCTTACGTGGCCCCGGCTCTGCGCGCCGGCGGTACCGGCCTGGCGGATGTCGAGGTCGCTGTAGACGGCGCGGGCCCATGAGCGGCGCAATGCGCCTGCATCGCCGGTCGCCGGCGCATCCTCGTCGCCGATGCGGCGATGCAGGTTGCCGAGCATGGCCAGGTCGGCCTGGCGCAGCTGCGCCGGGAGCGCGGCGAAGAGCGGGACCTCGGCGCGGTAGGTGGGCACGGTCACGGGCGGCACGACCAGCTTGACGGTGGTCAGCGGATCGATGGGGGCTTCCGGCGTGCCTGGTGAGGTCGGAGCGGTGGGCGTCGCAGGCGTCGTGGGCGTGGTCGGCGGCGTGATGGTCGTCTCCGAACGCAAGTACCAGTTCTCGCCCGCGCCCTGCGCATCGGCGGCATGCAGCCGGTACTCGAAGGCGCCCGCGTCGACGTGGCCATTGGCCAGGGCGAAGGCGTCGCGCGTGGTCTGGGCCGTGGTGGTGGCGCCATTGCGCGCGCTCACCACCTCGATGCCGTTGCCCGCGGTCTGGGCGCCCAGGCCGCCGAGGTTGGTGATGCGCAGCGTGGTGTTGCCGCTGGCGCTGGCGCCCGGGCCGCTCAGCACCAGCCGGTCGCTCAGGCTGTTGCTGCCGCCGAGCACCGTGCCCAGGCTCAGCACACCGCCTTGGCCGACATACGCGCCGGTCACGGTGAGCGTGCTGCCGGCCGTGCCGCTCAGGAGTCTCACGGTGCCCGCGTTGCCGAGCGATGCAACCTTCTGGTTGAAGCCGCCAGTGTCGAGCGTGGCGCCGGCAGCCACCGTGTGCGCGGAAAAGGCGCTGAAGGTGTCGGCCGCCGCAGCCTTCAAGGTGCCGGCCGCGACGGTGGTCGCGCCGCTGTAGCTGTTGGCGCCGGACAGCACCGTGGTGCCGCTGCCCACCTGGCGCAGCGCACCGCTGCCGCTGATGGCGCCCGCCAGGTTCAAGGTGTTCGAGCGGTTCGCGACAAGCGTCGCGTTGTTGACGATGTCGCCCACCACGCTGCCGGTCGTGCCGCCGTCGCCCAAGCGCAGCGTGCCGGCGGTGACGGTGGTGCCGCCGGTGTAGCTGTTGTCGGCGGTGAAGGTCGTCGTGCCTGCGCCGGACTGCGAGACGCTGCCCGTGCCGCTGATCGGCGCGCTGAAGGTGACGGCGTTGGACCGATCGACGACGAGTGCCGCGTTGTCGACGATGGGGCCGCCGACCATGCCGGTCGTGCCGCCATTGCCGAGCTGCAGCGTGCCGGCACTGATCGTGGTGGTGCCGCCGATCGCTTGGTCGCTCGCCAGGATCAGCCGGCCCGCACCGGTTTTCTCGATGCCGCCCGTGCCGGACAGGAGCCCGGTGTAGGTCGCGTCGTCGGGCTGCGCGAAACGGACCAGGCCGTTGTCGGTGATTGCCGCGGGCGCGAACTGTGCGCGCGTCTGCAGGGTGCCGGCCGCGTCCACCGTCATGCTGCCCGTGTAGCTGCTGGCATCGGCGCCCAGGATGAGCGTGCCGCCGGCCACCTGCGTGCGGGTGATGCCCGAACCCGGCAGCGCGTTGTTGAAAGTCCAGGTGCCGCTGTCGTTCTTCACCAGCGTCTGGAAACCGGAGATCGTCTTCGCGAAGATGTCGGTCCCGCTGCCGTTCAAGGTCAGCAGGTTGTTGCCGCCGCCGGCGTTGATGGCCCCGGTGATGGACGAGCCGGTATAGACGTTCAGCGTGTCGTCGCCGTTGGCGAAATTCAGCGAGCCGATCAGCTGGCCTTGGTTGGTGAAGCTGATTGCCATGGTGCCGGAGACGCCCATGATGTTGCCCGCGCCGCCCATGTATTCGATGATGCCCGTGGCGCCGTTGACCACGGCGTTCGAGCCGCTCGACGACTCGAACCAGATGGCGGCGCCGCCGGCCTGCGATCGCAGTTCGCCGTGATTGACGATGAGGTTGCCGCTGCCGATCGGATTGACGGCTTCGGCGTTGTAGGCATTCCCGTTGGACAGGACCTTGGCGCCCTGCTCGATCGTGAGCGTGGTGTTGGAGCGGAATTCGATGGTGTTGGCGCCCGTGCCGAAGTGGCCCTGGGCAGGGCCGCCGGCATGGTTCTGCACTGTTGCATTGCGCTGCACCAGGATGTTCCCGTTGTCGCCCAGGGTGATGGCGGGCGCGTCGATGGTGCTGATCACCGCGTTCTGCTGCACGTCCACCGAGCCGCCGGGCGTGGCGTCGTAGCCGCCGACGACGGCCGTGGTCTGCGTCGCGCCGGGGGCGCAGGTGATCGCGTAGGTGCCGCTGCTCGCGCAATCGGCGGCGGCGGCGCCGGCCAGGCCGAACAGAACCATCGCCACGGCGGGCGCCTGGGCGCTCGACTTGCCGACGCCTCGCGCCATTTCGGAAGCCACGGCCCAGAGGCCTTGCGACGGATTCCAGACGACCCGGAAAACGCGATTCATGTCATTCTTTCGTACTAATTTAGTACTAAAGAATGTAGTTCTTAGGTTTACATTTTCTAAGGAAGTAGTTCACGAAAGCGGTCTCGATCGCCCGGAATTGGTGCACGAGAGGGTGGTATTTCTGGTAGCGCGGGGTCGATCGCCCCAGGTGCGGGCGGTCCCGTAGACTCGGGCATGGCTTCCAGACGACCTTCCAGGGCGCCGCGCATGCTCGAGCGCGGCATCCTTTGCATCCTCATCGGCGCGGCCGTGCTGATCGCGCCGCACTTCCTGCAATCGCCGGCTTGGCGCGATACCGTCGGCGGGGCCCATGTGGTCGGGTGGTTCGCACTGGCGCTCGGGGTGGCGCTGGTCGTGGTCGACCTGCTCCAGCGCGCCAAAACCAAAGGCCGCTGACGCGCGGCCGGGCGCTCAGCGCTTGCCGAGCGCCTTCTTCGCCAGTTCGACCACTGCCAGCACGATGGCGCCGGCGACGATGCCGACGCCCGCGTTGACGCCCATCGAACCCAGGCCGCCGACCAGGCCGCCCGCACCCGCCGCCCAGGCCTCGACCGCATGGCCGAACGCGGGCACGCCGTGCACCAGGATGCCGCCCCCGACCAGGAACATCGCGGCGGTGCCGGCGACGGAAAGCGCCTTCATGAGCCAGGGCGCCGCCGCCAGGATGCCGCGGCCCAGCGCGCGCGAACCCGCGCCTTCGCGCCGGCTCAGGTACAGCCCCGCGTCGTCGAGCTTCACGATGCCCGCGACCAGGCCATAGACGCCGATGGTCATGACCAGCGCGATGCCGACCAGCACGCTCAGCTGCGTCACGAAGGGCTGGCCCTGCACCGTGCCCAGCGTGATCGCGATGATTTCGGCCGAGAGGATGAAGTCGGTGCGCACCGCGCCCTTGATCTTGTCCTTCTCGACCGCGACCACGTCGACGCCGGGATCGGCGACCGCGTGCTCGTGGCGCGCCGTGTCGGCCGCGTGTTCGTCCTGGTGCAGGAACTTGTGGGCCAGCTTCTCGCAGCCCTCGAAGCAGAGGAAGGCGCCGCCGATCATCAGGAGCGGCGTCACCAGCCAGGGCAGCCAGGTGCCGATGAGCAGCGCCGCGGGCACCAGGATCGCCTTGTTGATGAAGGAACCCTTGCACACCGCCCACACCACCGGCAGTTCGCGCTCGGCCCTGACGCCGGAAACCTGCTGTGCGTTCAGCGCCAGGTCGTCGCCCAGCACGCCGGCGGTCTTCTTGGCGGCAAGCTTGGTGAGGATGGAAACGTCGTCGAGAACGGTCGCGATGTCGTCGAGCAGCAGCAGCAGACTGGTGGCCATTGAGCAACGGTCCTCTCAGACGTCGCGCTTGAGGCGGATCTCTTCGATCTTGGTGCCGCCGATCGAGGTGGTCTTGGCAGTCTTCATCTCGCGCTTGAAGCCGGCCAGCTCGTGGAAGCGCATGGCGCGGTCGTTGCGCAGCGGCACCCAGATGGTGACCAGCGTGCAGCCCTCTTCCTCGAGGCCATCGCGCGCGGCATCCCACAGCGCGACGCCGACGCCCTTGTCCCAATGCTCGGGCTTGACGTAGATGGCCCAGATCTCACCGGTGGTCGACGGCGTCTTGGCATCGCGCGAACGGTCGTAGCCGACGAAGCCCACCACTTCCTCGCCCAGCACCGCCACATGCACCTGCGGCTCGCTGAACTCGATGGCCTCGCGCCATTTCGCTTCGCGCGTGGAGGGCGCCAGCGCGCGAAGCTGGTCGTCGGGCAGGATGCCCGTGTAGGCGGCGCGCGCGGCGGCGGCGTGGACTTCGGCGATGGCTTTGGCATCGCGCATGGTGGCGGGGCGAACTTCGTAGTCGGACATGGATGCGGGGAACGAGCGGTAAAGGGCCGTATTGTCGCCGCGCCGCTAAACTGCTTGTTGCATTCGAATCATCCGGAGAATCACCATGGCAAAGAGTCAACAGCGCAGCAACAAGGAAGCCAAGAAACCCAAGAAGGACACGTCCCCGCCCAAGCCGCCGGCCGCCGGCGGCATCGAGCCGGTGAGGACGATCACCACCGCCGTCATCCCGCGCGGCAAGCTCAAGAACAAGTGAGCACGGCGCAGCAGCCCCGCAACCCCTTGCACGGGCTCACGCTCGAGGCCATCGTGACCGCGCTCGAGGCGCACTACGGCTGGCAGGGCCTGGGCGAGCGGATTGCGCTGCGCTGCTTCACCAGCGACCCGAGCGTGGCCTCCAGCCTCAAGTTCCTGCGCAAGACGCCGTGGGCGCGCGAGAAGGTCGAGAGCCTCTATCTCTTCATGCTGCGCGAGCAGCGCCGGCAGGGCTCGTCCGGCGCGCCGCCATGAAGGCGCGCATCGAGCCCGGCGGGTTCGACTTCGACACCGAGCCCGGACGCACGCTGCTGCAGTCCGCCGCCGCAGCCGGCATCGAACTGCCGAGCTCCTGCCGCAACGGCACCTGCCGCACCTGCATCTGCAGGCTCCGGGCCGGCGAGATCCACTACCGCGTCGAGTGGCCGGGCGTGAGCGCCGACGAGAAGGCCGAGGGCTGGATCCTGCCCTGCGTGGCCGAGCCGCAGAGCGATGTCACGCTCGAGGTGCCGTACGCGTTCTCAAATTTCTGACTTGACGATCCGGTCGCGCTGCGCCAGAGAGGGAAAGAGGCGGAACCACGTGAGCGCCACCAGCACCGTGCCGACGCCGCCCGCCACCACCGAGCCGACCGGCCCCAGCAGCGCCGCGGTGGCGCCCGATTCGAACTCGCCGAGCTGATTGCTCGCGCCGATGAAGATCGAGTTGACGGCGCTCACCCGGCCGCGCATCGCATCCGGCGTTTCGAGCTGCACCAGCGTCTGCCGGATCACGACATTGACCATGTCGGCGCCGCCCGAGACCGCGAGCGCGACGAGCGAAACGATAAAGCTGCGCGAAAAGCCGAACACGATCATGCAGATCCCGAATGCGGCCACCGCCAGCAACAGCGTGCGACCCACATGCCGCTCGATGGGCGCGCGCGTCAGCAGGATCGAGGCCGCGAGCGCGCCAACCGCGGGCGCGCTGCGCAGCAGGCCCAGGCCCCAGGGCCCCGTGTGCAGGATGTCCTTGGCGAAGATCGGCAGCAGCGCCACCGCGCCGCCGAGCAGCACCGCGAACAGGTCGAGCGAAACCGCGCCGAGCACTGGCTTGCGTTTCCAGATGAAGTTCACGCCCGCCAGCACGGTGGCGATGGTGACCGGCTCGCGCGGCGCCGGCATGTGGTCGTAGCGCAGGCGCATCAGCAGCACGGCGCCGAACGCGAAGAGCAACAGGCTCGCGCCATAGACCACGCCCGTTCCCGCCGCGAACAGCACGCCGCCGAGCGCCGGGCCGCCGATGATCGCGCCCTGCATGCCGGCCGAGCTGAAGGCCATCGCGCGCGGCAGCATCAGCGGCGGCACCAGCAGCGGCGTCAGCGCCTGCTGCGCAGGCATCTGGAAGGCACGCACCCCGCCCAGCACCAGCGACAGGCCGAGCAGCAGCGCACGCGAGTCTTGATGGCCATGGACGGCGCTCAGGAGCACCAGCGCGACAAAGCCCTGCACGGCGAAACAGGCTGCGACGATGCGGCCGCGATGGACGCGGTCCACCACGTGGCCCGCGAGCAGGGCCAGCAGCAGCGCCGGCACGAACTGGTAGAGCCCGACGAGGCCGAGATCCCAGGCACTGCCGGTGAGTTCGTACATGTGCCAGCCGATCGCGACCAGCAGCATCTGCGCACCGGCGGTGCCGAAGAGGCGCGCGGTCCACAGCCGCATGAAGGGCCGCTCGCGCGTGAGATCGGAAAAATTCGGCGAGGCGGCACTGGCGGACATCGCGTCGAGGATAGCCGAGGCCCCCTAGACTTGCCCCGCAATGACTTCACTCGTCGTGATCCACGAAGACCCCGAGCTGCTGGTGCTCGACAAGCCCGCGGGCCTGCTGTGCGTGCCCGGCCGCGGCGAAGACAAGCAGGACTGCCTCAGCGCGCGGGCCGTTGCGCGCTGGCCAGATGCGCTGGTCGTGCACCGGCTCGACATGGCCACCAGCGGCCTGGTCCTGATGGCGCGCAGTCCCGCGATGCAGCGTGCGCTCGGCGATGCCTTTGCAGAGCGGCGTGTGCGCAAGACCTACGAAGCGATCGTCGACGGCCTGCTGCCGATCGCCGACGAATGGGCCTTGATCGACGCGCCGCTGGCGGCCGACTGGCCGCGCAGGCCGCTGCAGAAGGTCGATGCCGAATCAGGCAAACCCAGCCAGACGCGATGGCGCGTGAAGCGGCAACTGCCCGAGCGCAGCGCGAGCCATCTGTGGCTGGAACCGCTGAGCGGCCGCAGCCATCAGCTGCGGGTGCATCTGCAGTCGATCGGCCATCCGATCCTCGGCGATACGCTTTATGGCAGCGAGGAAGTGCGGCAACGCGCGCCGAGGCTGCTGCTGCACGCGAGCGCGCTCGAGTTCGTGCACCCTGCCGACGGCCGGGTGCGCCGCTTCGAGAGTCCGCCGCCTTTTGCCTGAATGCCTCGCCCGGGGTCAGCCCTTGACCACCAGCACGGGAACCTTGGAGTCCTGCAGCACGCGCTGCGTGACGCTGCCGAGCAGCAGCTTCTCGATGCCCGAGCGCCCGTGCGAGCCCATCACGATCAGGTCGGCGGCGATCGCCTCGGCGGTGTCGACGATGCCTTCATGCACCACGTGACCGTCGATCACGCGCTGATCGCTGTGCAGCCCTTCGGCCGCCAGCGCTGCGACGCCGCGTGCCAGCGCCGCATTGGCGCTGCTGGTCGCGGCCGCGAGGTATTCGTTCTGGCCGAGCGCGTAGTCCGCGCCGACGCCGATGAAGGGGTAGTTGTCCACCACGTGAATCAGGGTGATGCGACTGCCGAAAGCCAGCGCCAGCCCGCTGGCCTTGCTGACCGCGAGCATCGACGTTTCGGACCCGTCGATCGGAACCAGGATGTGATTGAACATGGCGGACCTCTTTGGTTCACAGGGTTCGCAGGACGAACCGGGCCTCGAATTTACATCCAAGGCGAAAGGTGGGCTGTAGGACGGCTACGGCCCGGCGAATGGCGTCAATCGCCCTGGAATGCGCCGGCGCGGCAGGTCACCACCAGCGTGTCGCGCCAGCCCGGCTGGCCTTCGACCAGCGGCTGGATCGGTGTCGATTCGTGGATCACGCGCGCATCGTCGAGCAGCAGCAGCGTCCAGGGCTCGGTCATCGTGAAGCGCTCGCCGCGCCGGCCCGCGGCCTCGAACACGCGCGTTTCGCCGCCCTTGATGTTGTGGCGCCCCACCAGCGCGACGGCCACCAGGTCGACCCCGTCGCGGTGCGCACCCTCGGGCGTCGGCCGGCCGATGCCGTCGGCGGTGTCGATGCGGAACTGGTGCGCCTCCACATACCAGCGCTGCGCGCCGCGCAGGCCGCTGGCCACATTGCCCAGGCCGCGCAGCAGCCGCTGCCACGCGGGCTGCGCCAGCGTGCCCGCTTCCATCGGCGCGAACCAGCGCTGCATGCCGCCGTGCAGCGCGTTGTATTCGACCGGCTGCCAGTGCGCGCGGTGCGGCACCTGGTCGAGCGCGGCTTCTTCGACCGTGAAGCAGGCGTGGCGCCGCGTGCGGTAGCGGCCGCCGTCCTTGAGGTACTCGTCGGCCGGCAACTGGTTCCAGTCGCCGTGCAGCGCATCGAATTCCGTGAGCGATGTGCCCAGCCACTCGGCCACGCCCTGCGGGCTCAGGACCGCATAGCCGTCCTGGCGCAATGCAGCAACGAGTCGGTCGGACGGCGTGAAGGGCGGATTGAACGCGTTGCCGCTCACTCCGTCACCTTCACGTCCTTCCAGAACGCGACGCGGTCCTTGACCATCTCGGCTTCGGGCTTGGGATCGGCGTAGTACCAGGCGGCATCGGTGTGGAGCTCGCCGTTGACCAGCAGCGAGTAGTAGCTCGCGCTGCCTTTCCACGGGCAGGTGGTCTTGTGGTTGCTGAAGGTCACATGGTCGCGATTGAGCGAATTCATGGGGAAGTAGTGATTGCCTTCGACGAGCACGGTGTCGTCGCTCTCGGCGATGATGACGCCGTTCCAGGTTGCTTTCATGACAAGATCTCCATGCCTGCAGAACGCAGGCAGCGCCTTATTGTGCCGCGGGCGACTGCAGCCAGTGCACGCTGAACAGGCGCTCCGGATCGGTCCACACCGCGGCCGGCCTGAAGCCGGCCTTCACGGCCAGCGCGCGCAGGCCCTCGACGGTGAACTTGTGCGAGTTCTCGGTGTGGATGGTTTCGCCCTCGTCGAATGCGAAACGCTCGCCGTCGAGCGTGACCGTTTGCGCGCGGCGGCTCACCAGGTGCATCTCGATGCGGCGCAGGGGCGCGTTGTAGAAGGCTGTGTGCGCGAAGCCGTCGAGGTCGAAGTCGGTGTCGAGTTCGGCGTTGGCACGTCGCAGCAGGTTGAGGTTGAAGGCCGCCGTCACGCCCTGCGCATCGTTGTAGGCCGCGTGCAGCAGCGCCGGGTCCTTGACCAGATCGACGCCGACCAGCAAGCCGCCGCCGCGCAGCAGCCGCTGCGCGAGCTGCAGGAAGGACAGCGCCTCGTCGGGGCTGAAGTTGCCCAGCGTCGAACCCGGAAAGAACCCCACGCGCTGACCCAGGCCCTCGCCGCGCGAGGGCAGCACCAGCGGCATGGTGTAGTCGGCCACCAGGGGCCGCACCGCGACCCGCGGATAGTCGTCGCGCAGGCGCTGCGCTGCCGCTTCCAGGTGCTCGCCGGAAATGTCGATCGGCACGTAGCGCTTCGGCGCTTCGAGCGCGTCGAGCAAAAGCCGAACCTTGGTGAGCGAACCGGCGCCGAATTCGATGATCTCGGCACGCGGCCCGATCTGGGCCGCGATCTCGGGCGCGCACTCGGTGAGGATGCGAAGCTCGGTGCGCGTCGGGTAGTACTCGGGCAGCTCGCAGATGCGGTCGAACAGCGCCGAGCCTGCGACGTCGTAGAAGAACTTGGGCGAGATGCCGCGCGCCCTGCGGCTCAGGCCCTCGAACAGCTCGCGGCCGAAATCGGACAGCGGCGCGGCCCGCTGCGCGGTGCGAAAGGCGTGGAGGTTGAATGCGGGAGTTCCCATCAGATGTCTTTCGCGAGCCGCAGCCCTGAGAACTGCCAGCGCGCGGCCGGCGGGAAGAAATTGCGGTAGCTGGGCCGCGTGTGCCATTCGGGCGTGGCGAGGCTGCCGCCGCGCAGCACCAGCTGCCCGACCATGAACTTGCCGTTGTATTCCGCGGCGATGCCCGCCAGCGGACGGAAGCCCGGGTACGGGTCGTAGGAAGAGCGCGTCCACTGCCACACCTGGCCGCTCATCTGCACGATGCCGTCTGCGTCGTGGGCGGCTTCCCATTCGAACTCGGTCGGCAGCCGCGCGCCGGCCCACTCGGCATAGGCCGCCGCCTCATAGAAACTCAGTTGCGCCACCGGCGCCTCGGGCTCCAGCGGCCGCACGCCGTGCAGGCCGAAGACCTGCCAGCCTGCCGTCGTGCCCTGGTGCGCGAGCCGCGGATCGTCCGGCGCGAGCCAGTAGGCCGGGCAGCGCCAGCCCTGCGCCTGCACCGCGGCCCAGCCGTCGGACAGCCAGAGCTCGGGCCGCTGGTAGCCGCCGTCGGCGATGAACTGCGCAAAGTCGCCGCAATTCACGAGCCGGTCGGCAATCGCATACGGCTGCAGCAGCGCCGCGTGGCGCGGCGTTTCGTTGTCGAAGGCGAAGCCCTCGCCGCGATGGCCGACCTCGACCACGCCGCCGGCCCGCGAGAGCCACCGCATCGCGGGCGGTACCGATGCGAGGCGAAGCGAGGGCCCCGGCGCCGCGCGGTACGCCGGCAACAGCGGGTTGCAGGACAAGGCATGCAGGATGTCGGTGACGATCAGTTCCTGGTGCTGCTCTTCGTGATGCAGCCCCAGCGTGACGATGGCCGCGATCGCATCCCAGGCCGCGCCGTTGCCGGCCGTCTCGAGCAGCGCCAGCACCGCCTCGTCGACGTGCCGCCGGTACGCGTGCACTTCGTCGAGCGAGGGCCGCGTCAGCAGTCCGCGCTGCGGCCGCGGATGGCGCGGCCCCAGCGCCTCGTAGTAGGAATTGAAGAGGTAGTGGAAGCGCGGATCGAAGACGCGGTAGCCCGTGGCATGCGACTGCAGCAGCACGGTCTCGAAGAACCATGTCGTGTGCGCCAGGTGCCACTTGGTCGGACTGGCATCGGGCATCGACTGGATGCACTGGTCTTCGGCGGACAGCGGCGCCGCCAGCGCGACACTGTGTCCGCGCACCGCCTGGAAACGATCGCGCAGGTCGTCCGCCGCAGGCGTGGCCGGCCGGATGAGATTCATGGGGTCTCCGGTTTTGAATGGAACGTTTTTTAGCCCATGGCGACAGGCAGTTGCCGTAGGACAAGTCCGCGCCGAAGCGCTGGACCGCGGCGCGGGCGCAGTCGAACGCGACACTTTGGCACAAGTCGCCGAAGCCTGCCAAGGCCCTGCGTATCATCCGGAAAATGAGCACGACTACCTCTCCAGCCCGCCCGCGCATCGTCATCGTCGGCTGCGGCTTCGGGGGCCTGGAAGCGGCGCGGAAACTGCAGGACGCCGAGGTCGACATCACCATCGTCGACAAGACCAACCACCACCTGTTCCAGCCCCTGCTCTACCAGGTCGCGACCGCCGGGCTGGCGGCGCCCTCGATCGCGGCGCCGGTGCGCCTGCTGTTCCGCAGCCAACCCAACATCACGACCCTGCTCGGCGAGGTCACGCAGATCGATCCGGCCGCGCACGAGGTGCATCTGGCCGACGGCACCCGCCTCGCGTGGGACCACCTGATCGTCGCCGCGGGCGCCACCCACAGCTATTTCGGCAACGACGGCTGGGCGCGCATGGCGCCGGGGCTCAAGACCCTGGCCGATGCCTTCGAGATCCGCCGCCGCGTGCTGATGAGCTTCGAGGCGGCCGAGGTCGAACCCGACCCGGTGCGGCGCCGCGCGCTCCTGACCTTTGCCGTGATCGGCGCCGGGCCGACCGGCGTCGAGATGGCCGGCACGCTGGCCGAGATCGCGCGCCACACGCTGGAAGGCGAGTTTCGCCGCATCGATCCGGGCAGCGCCGAGGTGCTGCTGATCGAGGGCGGCCCGCGCGTGCTGCAGGCCATGCCCGAATCCCTGAGCCAGCGCGCGCTGGAGCAGTTGCAGAAGCTCGGCGTGCAGGTGCGCCTGAATGCGCGTGTCACCGCCATCGATGCACTCGGATTGCAGGTCGAGTCCCCCTTCAGCGATGGCGGCGCGGGCACCGGCAGCCACCGCATCGAATGCCATTGCGTGATCTGGGCCGCCGGCGTCGCCGCCTCGCCGCTCGGCCGCCTGCTGGGCGCCGCGACCGGGGCCGAGACCGACCGTGCCGGCCGCGTCAAGGTGCTGCCCGACCTCAGCGTGCCCGGCCATCCGGACATTAGCGTGGTGGGCGACCTCGCGGCCGCCATGAGCCATCGGCCCGGCAAGGAGCCGACGCCGGTGCCCGGCGTTTCGCCCGGCGCCAAGCAGATGGGCCGCGCCGCGGCGGCGAACATCCTGCGCCGCATCGCGGGCAAGGAAGCCGAGCCCTTCCGTTATCGCGACTACGGCAACCTCGCGACCATCGGCCGCAACTCGGCCGTGGTCGACCTCGGCACGCCCTTCGGCCCGCTGCGTTTTTCGGGCCGGCTGGCATGGCTGTTCTGGCTCTTCGCCCACGCCTACTTCCTGATCGGCTTTCGCAACCGCATCGTGGTGCTGATGGACTGGGCCAGCGCGTACTGGAGCTTCCAGCGGCATGCGCGGGTGGTGGCGGAGGTCAGGGGCAAGGGAGAATCGTGAGGCGGTTGTCGCAGTCGGCGGCTGCCGCATCTTTGTTGAACCGAAAGGAGACTTTCATGAGCACGATGGAAATTGCCAACAAGCTGGTCGAGCTTTGCAGGCAGGGAAAGAACGCCGAAGCGGTGGAGACGCTGCTTGCCGACGACGTGGTCAGCGTCGAAGCCGCCGCCCCGCCGGGTGGAGAGCGGGAATCGAGAGGCCTCGCAGCCGTCAAGCAGAAGGGCGAGTGGTGGATCGGCAATCACGAGATCCACTCCTCGACGGTCACGGGGCCATGGCCGCACGACGACCGCTTCATCGTCGGCTTCCAGTTCGACGTCACCTTCAAGCCGACGGGAAAGCGCATGAAGATGGACGAGGTCGGTCTCTACACGGTTCGCAACGGGAAGATCGTGCGCGAAGAGTTCTTCTACGACATGAGCGGCATGTAGCAGCCGATGCAATGATCCACATTCGCGAGATCGACCACCTGGTGCTGCGAGTCATCGGCCTCGACCGGATGCTTCGCTTCTACTGCGAGGTGCTCGGATGCACGATCGAACGGAGGCAGGATGCCATCGGCCTCGTTCAGCTTCGCGCCGGGCGCTCGCTGGTCGACCTTGTTCCCGTGGACGGCGAACTGGGCCGCGCCGGCGGTGCTGCGCCGGGCAAGGAGGCGCGCAACCTCGATCACTTCTGCTTTCGCATCGAGCCCTTCGACGAAGCCGCCATTCGCAGCCATCTCGAAACCCACAAGGTGGACGCCGGCGCGCTGGCGACCCGAAACGGAGCGGAGGGCGAAGGGCCTTCGATCTACATCACGGATCCGGAAGGCAACGTCGTCGAACTCAAGGGACCACCCGACAATACGACATGAAGATCCGCTCCTACCAACCCACCGACGAAGCCGACGTGATCGCGCTGTGGCACGCCTGCGGCCTTACGCGCCCCTGGAACGATCCGCAGCGCGACATCAAGCGCAAGCTGAGCGAGCAGCCCGAGCTCTTCCTGGTCGCGACCGAGGACGAGCGGGTGATCGGCTCCGCGATGGTCGGCTTCGACGGCCACCGCGGCTGGGTCTACTACCTCGCGGTGTCGCCGCAGCATCGCAAGCTGTCCATCGGGCGGGCGCTCATGCACGAAGCGGAGCAGTTGCTTATGGCGCGCGGTTGCCCCAAGATCAACCTGCTGATCCGCTCGTCGAATGCCGAGGTCATCGCGTTCTATCGCAAGCTCGGCTACACGCAGGACGACGTGGTCAGCCTCGGACGACGACTCATCCACGACAGCCATGACACGCATTGAACACAAGCTCCAATCGATGGGCTTGGCGCTGCCGCCGCCGCTGGCGCTGCCGCCCGGTGCGACGCTGCCCTTTCCCTGGGTGCGCATCGTCGGCCGGCGGGCGCTGATCTCGGGCCACGGACCGCAGCACGCCGATGGCTCGCTCGCCAAGCCGCTCGGTAAGGTCGGGCGCGAACTCACGCTCGAAGAAGGCTACGAGGCGGCGCGCCTCACTGCGCTGGGCATCCTCGGCAACCTGCATCGCGCGCTCGGCGACCTCGATCGCGTCACGGCCTGGGTCCGCGTGTTCGGCATGGTCAACGCGGCGCCCGGCTTCAACCGCACGCCGGCGGTGATCAATGGCTTCTCGGATTTGATACTCGCGCTCTTCGGCCCCGAGATCGGCGCCCACGCACGCAGCGCGGTCGGCATGGCCGAGCTGCCCTTCGACATTCCGGTCGAGATCGAAGCCGAGGTCGAGTTCGACAACTGACGGAGGTTTGCATGAAGACCGTGCTCTGCCTTGCCACCGCCCTGCTCCTGCCCGGCCTGGCGCTCGCCCAGGCCGCCGACCCCTGCCGGACCCGCACCACCGTCGAGATCAACCAGTGCGGACAGCAGACGCTGGCGCGCCGCGACAAGGAACTCAACGCGGCCTACCAGGCGCTCCTGAAGTCGCTGACGCCGGACGGCAAGGCCGACGCCGTCGACTACGCCGCCACGCGCAAGCTGCTGCAGCAGGCGCAGCGTTCGTGGATCCAGTTCCGCGACAGCGACTGCAAGGCCAAGTACACGCTGAATGCGGGCGGAACGATCCGCGACATCGCCGCGCTCGGCTGCCAGATCGAGCACACCGAGCTGCGCACCAAGCAACTCAAGGACTGGAACAAGGCCTGAGCGGGCTCAGGCCTTGTTCTCGGCCTCCTGCAGCAAGCGCCACATCACCTTGCCGCTGCCGCTCTTGGGCAGCGCATCGGCGAACTGCACCGCGCGCGGGATCTTGTAGACCGCCATGTTCTCGCGGCACCAGTCGATGATCTCCTGTGCGCTCGTGTCCTTGTGCGTGGCGCGCAGCACCACCACGGCCTTGACCGATTCGCCGCGGTAGGCATCCTTGGTGGAGATCACGCAGGCTTCCTGGATCGCCGGGTGGCGGAACATCAGCAGCTCGACCTCGGCCGGCCAGACCTTGAAGCCGCTGGCGTTGATCATCCGCTTCAGGCGGTCGGTCATGAAGAAGTAGCCGTCCTCGTCCATGCGGCCCATGTCGCCCGAGCGGAAGAAGCGCTGGCCCTCGAATTCGACGAAGGCCGCGGCCGTGGCGTCGGGCCGTTTCCAGTAGCCCTGGAACACCTCCGGCCCACGGATGATGATCTCGCCCGACTCGCCGATCGGCATTTCCTTGAGCGTGTCGGGATCGACCACGCGCGCATCGGTACCCATGTAGGGAATGCCCAGGCACTGCTGCTTGGGGTTCTCGAAGGGATTGGCGTGCGACGGCGCCGCGGTTTCGGTGAGGCCGTAGCCCTCCTGGTACTTGATACCGTACTGCTCCAGGAGCCGCTGCGCCACGGCCTGCGGCATCGCCGCGCCACCGCCGCCGATGTAGCGCAGGCTGCTCAGGTCGAAGCTCGCGAAATTGGGGCTGGCCATCAGGTCGATGACCATGGTCGGGATGTTGGTCCAGCTCGTGACCTTGCGGCGAGAGATCAGCCGGCCGGCCGCCTCGCGGTCCCAGCGCGGCATGATGACCAGCGTGCCCGCGACCAGGATGGTGGTGTGCATCATGCTAACCACGCCGGTGATGTGGAACATCGGCACCACGGCCAGCACCACGGCCTCCGACGAGCCCAGGCCCCAGAGCTGGCCGGCAAAAGCGTTGTGGTTGATGCTCGAATGATGATGGATGCAGCCCTTGGGCAGCCCCGTGGTGCCGCTGGTGTAGGGCAGCAGCGCCATGTCGTCGGCGCCCACCACGTGCGCGGGCGGCACATGCCCGGCCGCGAGCGCGTCGGTCCATGCCGTCACGGCGCCGCCCGCGAGCGCGGGCAGCGGATGGCGCGCCAGCAGCCATTCGCGCCAGACCGGCGGCGGCGCCTCGTCGCCGCTCGCGTCGGCGTCGAAAGCATCGGTGAACTGGGTGACGATCATGTGCGCCAGGCGGTCCTTCGGGTCGAGCGCATTGCTGGCCTTGGCCAGCTCGGGCGCCAGGTCGCCGGTGGTGATGGCGACCTTCGCGTCCGGATCGGTGATGTAGTGCTTGAGCTCCTCGGCGCGGTTCATCGGATTGACCGGCACCACCACCGCATTGGCGCGCAGGATCGCGAAATGCGCGATCACCAGCTGCGGGCAGTTCTGCATGTCGAGGACCACGCGGTCGCCGCGCTGCACGCCCAGCGCGTGCAGCGTGCCCGCCAGGCGCTCGACCTGTTGCGCCAGTTCGCGGTAGCTCGTTTCGCGGCCGAAGAAAACCATGGCCGGCTTGTCCGGAAAGCGCGCGGCGGAAGTGGCGAGGTTGTGCCACAGCGAGGTGGCCGGAACGGTGATCGAATGGGGCAGGCGCGCTGGCCAGAACTTGTAGTGCGGGCGGTCCATACGGTGATCAATCTCCAGTGAGCGCCCGAGCCTACGATGCCGGCCGGCCCGCCTGTATCGGGGAAGCCCCCGGCGCGTCACATGGGTGACTCTCCGGACGCAGATGCTTTGCTCGCGCCAGTGGCCGACAGACGGCCCGCGCGTTCTGCCGTACAACGGCAGGCCGTCCACCATCCACCACCAAGGAGCTCACATGGCAGCAGACAAGCACGCAAGCGTTCACTGGGAAGGCGCCGGCAAGACCGGCAAGGGCCAGATCAGCACCGAGACCGGCGCCCTGAAGGACTACCCCTACGGCTTCGCCAGCCGCTTCGAAGATGACAAGCGCGGCACCAACCCCGAGGAGATCCTGGGTGCGGCCCATGCCGGCTGCCTCACGATGGCCTTTGCCTTTGCGCTCGAAGCCGCAGGCCTGACCGCCACCGCGATCGACACCAAGGCCGCGGTGCGCCTGGCCAAGGACGGCCCGGGCTTCAAGATCGACCGCATCCAGCTGGAACTCGAAGCCACCATCCCCGGCATCGACGAGGCCAAGTTCCAGGAACTCGCGGCCGGCGCCAAGGCCGGCTGCCCGCTGTCGAAGGCGCTCGCGAGCGTGCCGGAGATCACGCTGAAGGCCACCCTCAAGAGCTGAGGCCGCGGCGGCAGGCCGCCTGTTTATGATCGTCCGCCATAACGAGGAGACGAACATGAACAGCAGCACCAGGGCGCTCGTCGCGGCCCTTTGCATGGCGGCTTCCGCGGCCGCCAGCGCCGCCTTTCCGGAAAAACCCATCAAGGTCGTGATCGGATTTCCGGCCGGCGGTCCTCTGGACCAGCACGCGCGCCTGCTCACCGACAAGCTGCAGGCCGTCCTCGGCCAGCCGGTGCTGGTCGACTACAAGCCCGGCGCAGGCGGCTCGGTGGGTGCCGACGCGGTGGCCAAGAGCCCGGCAGACGGCTACACGCTGATGCTGGCGAACACGGGCGTCGCCGTCATCAATGGGGCGCTCTACAGCAAGCTGCCCTACAACACGCTGAAGGACTTCACGCCGATCGCGCGCACGGCGATGCAGCCGCTGGCCTTGCTGGTCACGCCGAATCTGCCGGTCGACAGCCTGCAGGCGTTCGTGCGCTACGCCAAGGCGCGGCCCGGCCAGATCAACTACGGCTCGGCCGGAAACGGCGGCATCAGCCACCTGGTGCCGGAGATGTTCAAGACCGCCACCGGCCTCTTCATGGTCCACATCCCCTATCGCGGGAGCGCGCCGGCCTTCACCGACCTCATGGGCGGCCAGGTGCAGTTCATGGCCGAGTCGATTCCGCAGGCGGCCAATTACCACAAACAAGGCAAGGTGCGCGCGCTCGCGGTGACCAGCGCGACGCGAAACCCGGCGCTGCCGGATGTCCCGACCGTGATCGAGTCGGGCATCAAGGGCTTCGAGGTGGTGGGCTTCTATGGCTTCCTTGCGCCGGCCGGGACGCCGAAGGACGTGGTCGCGAAGCTGAGCGATGCCTTCAAGCAGGTCTTGACCAACCCCGAAGTGCGCGACCGCATGGTGAGCCAAGGGGCCGATCCGGCTTTCCTCGGCAGCGAGGACTTCGCGAAGTTCCTGGTCACGGAGACCCCGCGCTGGGAAAAGGCCGTCAAGGCCTCCGGCGCGAAGATGGACTGAATAGCGCCCCCGATTTGGTGCACACGTCTTGCATACCAGCAGGCATGAAAGCTGCTGGTATGCAGGGCCATGTCCATTTCCGCTCCCGAAATCAGTGCGCGCATCGTTGAGGCGGTGATGGCGCAGAAGCTCGCGCCGGGCTCGCGCCTGGGCGAGCAGCAGTTGGCGATGCTGTTCGACTGCAGCCGCACCATCGTGCGGGAGGCGCTCACGCGGCTGGCGGCGCGCGGCATCGTGACGGTGAGCGCGCGCCGCGGCTGGTTCGTGATCGAGCCCTCGCAGGACGAAGCGCGCGAAGCCTTCGAGGCGCGGCGCGTGATCGAGTCGGGCCTGATCCGCAGCGCCGGCCGTATCGACAAGGAAGCATTGCGCGCACTCAAGGCGCACCTGAAGCGCGAGAAGGCGGCCGTCAAGGACAGCGACGTCGGCAACCGCAGCTACCTGCTGGGCGACTTCCACGTGTGCCTGGCCGAATGCCTGGGCAATTCGCTCCTGGCCGACACGCTGCGCGACTTCACCGCGCGCACCACGCTCATCGCCATGCTCTACCAGTCCTCGCACGACGCCGCGCAGTCCTGCGAGGACCACGTGCGCATCGTCGCGGCGCTGGAGCGCGGCGACGCCGCCGCCGCCGAAGCGCTGATGACCGAGCACATCGGCACCGTGCAGTCGGCGCTGCGCGTGCAGAACCAGACCGACCCGCTGGCGCAGCTGCGCGATGCGCTCGCACCGCTGCACAACACACCAGCCAACGCCAAGGCCGGCAAGGCCGCCAAGGCCAAGGCACAGCTTTTGCGTGACCCCGATTCATCGACCTACCTAGGAGCCCTGTTATGAAGTTTTGCAACCGCCGGCTCACGCTGGCCCTCGCCCTCGCCTCGGCTGCGCTGCTGGCCGCCGGTGCCGCACAGGCCCAGAGCGCGCTCGACAACGTGCTGAAGGCCAAGACGCTGAAGGTCGCCGTTCCCACCGACTACCCGCCCTACGGCTTCGTCGGCCCCGACATGGCGCCGCAGGGCCTGGACGTGGAAATGGCGAAGCTGATCGCCGCCAAGATGGGCGTCAAAGTCGAACTGGTGCCCGTCACCAGCGCCAACCGCATTCCCTACCTGCAGACCAAGAAGGCCGACCTCGTGATCTCCACGCTGGGCAAGAACGCCGAGCGCGAGAAGGTGATCGATTTCAGCGCCGCCTACGCGCCCTTCTTCCAGGCCGTGTACGCCGCCAAGAGCATGAACATCAAGACCTTTGCCGACATGGGCGGCAAGTCGGTGGCCGTGACGCGCGGCGCGATGGAAGACCAGGAGCTCGCCAAGGTGGCGCCCGCCAACGTCGACTACAAGCGCTTCGAGGACAACAACGCGACCATCGCGGCCTTCGTCGCCGGCCAGACGCAGACCATCGCCACCAGTGCCGCGGTGGCCGGCAACATGATGCAGAAGAACCCGCAGCTCGGCGCCGAATACAAGCTGCTCTTGAAAGACAGCCCCTGCTTCGTCGGCATCGCCAAGGGCGAGGACGCGCTGAAAGCCAAGGTCAACGAGATCATCGCGGCGGCCAAGAAGGACGGCACGCTCGACGCGATGTCGAAGAAGTACCTCGGCAAAGAAGCCGGCGATCTTCCGCTCTGACACCGCACTGCCATGGGCGTCGAGTTCGACTTCGGGGCCGTGCTCGGCCAATGGCCGCTGCTGGTCAAGGGCATCGCGTGGACGCTGGGCCTCACGCTCGTCGCCACCCTGATCGGCATGGTGGTGGGCGTGTTCTGCGCCTGGGCCCGCGCGAGCGGCCCGGCCTGGCTGCGCTGGATCGTCGGCAGCTATGTCGAGCTGATCCGCAACACGCCCTTCATCGTGCAGCTGTTCTTCATCTTCTTCGGGCTGCCTGCGGCGGGCTTCAAGCTCTCGCCCGAAGTCGCCTCGATCATCGCGATGGTGATGAACCTCGGCGCCTACGCCACCGAGATCATCCGCGCCGGCATCGAGGCCACGCCGCGTGGGCAGATCGAAGCCGCGGTGAGCCTGGCGCTCAACAAGGTGCAGGTGTTCATGCGCGTGGTGCTGCCGCCCGCGATGAAGAAGGTGTGGCCGGCGATGGTGAGCCAGATCATCATCGTGATGCTGGGCTCGGCCGTGTGCAGCCAGATCTCGACCGAGGAACTGAGCTATGCCGCCAACCTGATCCAGAGCCGCAACTTCCGCGCCTTCGAGGCCTTCATCATCGCGACCGCGATCTACCTGGCGCTGTCGGTGGGAGCACGCAAGCTGCTCAACTGGGCAGGGCCGAAGTTCTTCTTCGGCAGGTGAGGCGCAAATGATCGAGTTCTCGCTTTGGGACATCGTTCGCAACCTGCTGCTGGCCTTGCGCTGGACGGTGGTGCTCTCGCTCATCGCCTTCGTCGGCGGCGGCTTCGTGGGCGGCCTGCTGCTCTTCCTGCGGCTTTCGGGCGGACGCCTCGCCGAGCGGCTCATCGGCCTCTACGTCCAAGTGTTCCAGGGCACGCCATTGCTGATGCAGTTGTTCCTGGCCTACTTCGGCATCGCGCTCTTCGGCATCGAGGTGTCGGCCTGGACCGCCGCCTCGGTCGCGCTCACGCTCTACACGAGCGCTTTCCTGACCGAGATCTGGCGCGGCTGCGTGGCCTCCATTCCCAAGGGCCAGTGGGAGGCTTCGGGCAGCCTGGCGCTGAACTTCGGCGAACAGATGCGCCACGTGATCCTGCCGCAGGCCACGCGCATCGCGGTGGCGCCCACCGTGGGCTTCCTGGTCCAGGTGATCAAGGGCACCGCGCTGGCCTCGGTGATCGGCTTCGTCGAACTCACCAAGGCCGGCAGCATGATCTCGAACGCGACCTTCAAGCCCTTCGTGGTCTTCAGCTGCGTCGCCCTGCTCTACTTCGTGCTGTGCTTCCCCGTGAGCCTGTACGCCAAGAACCTCGAAAGGAAGATCCATGGCGCTCGTCGCTGAAGCACCCGCCGCCGCCGCGCCCATCGTGCGCATCACCGCGCTGCGCAAGTCCTACGGCAGCAACGAGGTGCTCAAGGGCATCGACCTCGACGTGCGGCGCGGCGAGGTGATCGCGATCATCGGCAAGAGCGGCTCGGGCAAGAGCACGCTCCTGCGCTGCATCAACGGCCTGGAGGTGTTCCAGGACGGATCGCTCACGGTCGACGGCAAGCCGCTGCTGCACGAGAGCGCGATGGCCATGCGCGAGCTGCGCCAGCACGTGGGCATGATCTTCCAGAGCTTCAACCTCTTTCCGCATCTCACGGTCGGCAAGAACGTGATGCTCGCGCCCACGCTGGTCAAGAAGCGCGGCAGCATGGAAGCCGCGTCGCAGGCGCGCAAGCTGCTCACGCGCGTGGGCCTGGCCGAGAAGTTCGATGCCATGCCCGACCAGCTCTCGGGCGGCCAGCAGCAGCGCGTGGCGATCGCCCGGGCGCTCGCGATGGAGCCGGCCGTGCTGCTGTGCGACGAGATCACCTCTGCGCTCGACCCCGAACTGGTGGGCGAAGTGCTGCGCGTGGTCGAATCGCTGGCCGTCGAGGGCATGACGCTCCTGATGGTGACGCACGAGATGAGCTTCGCGCGCAAGGTCAGCGACCGTGTGATCTTCATGCACCAGGGGCGCGTGCACGAGATGGGGCCGCCGGCCGACCTGTTCGGCAATCCGCAGACGGCGGAATTGAAACAGTTCCTTTCCTCGCTTCACGATTGAAGGCCTGAAGGGGGAGGAACCTCCCACCTGTGGCAAGCTCCGAGCGGTATGCGCAACCGCTCCTCTTCTCTTTTGCTCCCCCGCCGCCTGCTCCTGCAAACGCTGCTGGGCGCCGCCACACTGCCCGCATCGTTCGCGGCGCTGGCCGGCTTCAACTTCTTCACCAGCGAATACACCGCGAGCCGCGACGAGCTGCAAGCGCAGATCGTCAAGCGCTTTCCGGTGCAGCAGCGCTACGCCGAGATCTTCACCGTCGGCTTGCGCGATCCGCAGCTCGGCCTCGATGCGAAGACCAACCGCGCGGCCATCACGGCCCTGCTCTCGATCGCGAGCCCGCTGCTGCGGCCGTCGAGCGTCGAGGGCATCGTCTCGGTCAGCAGTGCGCTCAAGTACGACGTCGCGTCGCGTGCGCTGCGGCTCGATCACCCCAAGGCCGAGCGGCTCGAGCTGCAGGGCGTGAGCGGCCGCGACGCCGAGCGCCTGCAGCAGATCGGCGCGGTGGTCGCGCAGGAGCTGCTGCGCGACCAGGCGCTGCGCACCTTCACCGCCGAGGAGCTGACGGTAGGCCGCAAGACCTACGAGATCGGTGACATCACCGTGCAACAGGACGGCATCAAGGTAGAACTCAAATGAAGCTCACCACTGTCCTTGCGGCTTGGCTGGTCGCGGCATTGCTGCTCGCAGGCTGCTCGGCGCCGGGTCGAGGTACGCAGCGCGCCTTCGACCTGCAGGCCCATCGGGGCGGCCGCGCCCTTGCGCCCGAGAACACGCTGGCCGCCTTCTCGAACGCGATGGACATGGGCGTGACCACGCTCGAACTCGACATCGGGCTCACGGCCGACGGCGTGGTGGTGATTTCGCACGACACCGTGCTCAACCCCGATCACACGCGCGATGCGCGCGGGGCCTTCCTCGCTGCCAAAGGCCCGGCAATCCGGGCGCTGACGCTGTCGCAGCTGCAGACCTACGACGTCGGCCGCATCGATCCGGCAAGCGATTACGGCAAGCCCTTCGCGAAGCAGGTGCCGAGCGACGGCGAACGCATCCCGACGCTGGCCGCGCTCTTCGAGCGGGTGCGCGAGCGCGGCGCGACGCAGCTGCGCTTCAACATCGAGACCAAGCTGGACCCGAGCCGGCCCGACGAGACGGCGGCGCCCGAACAGATGGTGCGCGCGCTGCTCGCCGAGATCGACAAGGCCGGCATGGCGCCGCGCGTGACCGTGCAGAGCTTCGACTGGCGCACGCTCGCGCTGGTCGGCCAGTGGGCGCCGCAGATGCAGCGCGCCTACCTCACGACCGGCCGCACGCTGCGGGACAGCCGCTGGACCTCGGGCCTGCGGCTCGCGGACTTCGGATCGCCGCCGCGCCTCGTGAAGGCCGCCGCAGGCGAGAGCAAAGCCGCAGTGATCTGGTCGCCCGCCTACAACGACCTGACGGCGGCGCAGGTCCAGGAGGCGCAGTCGCTCGGCTTCCAAGTCGTGCCATGGACCGTGAATCAGCGCGCCGACATGGCGAAGCTGATGGACTGGAAGGTGGACGGGATCATCACCGACGACCCCGCGGTGCTGCGCGATGTGATGCGCGAGCGCGGCATGGCACTGCCGGCCGCAGCCGGCCGCTGAGCCCGTTCACACGTGGCGCGCGGCCCGCGTGCGTGGCACGTCGGCAAGCGGCTGCCCGTCCGCCCGCGCATGCAGCGCTTCGATGATGTGGCATTGCGCGTCGGTGCCGTCGCAGCAGTCGCGCAGCGCGATCAGTTCCTTCTCCAGCGAGCGCAGCTCCCGCAGCCGCTCGCGCACATGGCCCAGGTGCGCATCCAGCGCGACGCATGCCGCGGCGCAATCGGCCTTGCTGCGCAGGTCGAGGCCGAGCAGCGTGCGCACCTCGTCCAGCGACATGTCCATCGCGCGGCACAGGCGGATGAAGCGCAGCCGGTGCACGTCGGCATCGGCGTAGAGCCGGTAGCTGTTGTCGCCGCGGGCCTGGGGCGCGATCAGCCCTTCCTTCTCGTAGTAGCGGATATTGGCGGCGCTCACGCCGCTCTGCGCGGCGGCGTCGCCGATGCGGTAACCCTGCCCGGCGGGTGGACTCTCGACTTCCATGGCTTGACCTTCCAGTGACTTCAACCTTTCCAATCGTGCCATCCCTGGAGAAACCATGTCTGCGAACTGCTGCGAACACAACCACGACCACGAACATCTTTCGGCCACCGACACGCCGCGCTACCGCCGCGTGCTGTGGCTGGCGCTGGCACTCAATGCGCTCATGTTCGCGGTCGAGATCAGCGCCGGCTTCCGCTCAGGCTCCGTTTCGCTGCTCGCCGATGCGATCGACTTCTTCGGCGACGCCGCCAACTATGGCGTGACCCTGGCCGTGCTGTCGATGGGCCTCGCCTGGCGCGCGCGGGCGGCCGTGCTCAAGGGCGTCAGCATGCTGGGCTTCGGCGTCTTCGTCGCGGCCAAGACGCTGTGGTCCGCCACGCAGGGCGTGCCGCCGGAGGCGCTGACCATGGGCCTGATCGGCGCCCTGGCGCTGGGCGTGAACGTGCTGGTCGCGGTCTTGCTCTATGCCTTTCGCGAGGGCGACGCCAACATGCGCAGCGTGTGGCTGTGTTCGCGCAACGACGCCATCGGCAACGTGGCGGTGATGCTCGCGGCGGTGGGCGTGTTCGGCACCGGCACCGCGTGGCCCGATCTCGCCGTGGCGGCGGTGATGGCGGCGCTGGCCATCAGCGGCGGCTGGTCGGTGCTGCGGCAGGCGCGCGGCGAACTGCGCCGCGGTCCCATAATCGCCGGCGATGCCTGATGAACAAGCTTCCTCCCCGGCCCCGCATGCGGGCGCCATCACCGACGTCGAGGGAATCGAAGTCGGCCACTTCAGCGATCCGCGCCGCCCCACCGGCTGCACCGTGATCCTGGCGCGCGAAGGCGCGGTGGCCGGCGTCGACGTGCGCGGCGCAGGGCCCGGCACGCGCGAGACCGATCTGCTCGCACCGGGCAACCTCGTCCAGCAGGTGCATGCCGTGATGCTCGCGGGCGGCAGCGCCTGGGGCCTGGCGGCGGCCGATGGCGCGATGCGCTGGCTGGAGGAGCGCGGCATCGGCCTCGATGTCGGCTTCGGCATCGTGCCGATCGTGCCGGCCGCGGTGCTGTTCGACCTGCCGCTCGGCGATGCGCGCATCCGGCCCGATGCCGACGCCGGCTACGCGGCCTGCGAAGCGGCAGCCGGCACGCCGCCGGCCGAAGGCAATGTGGGAGCAGGCAGTGGCGCATTGGTGGGCAAGCTCTTCGGCGTGCACCGCGCGATGAAGGGCGGCATCGGCACCGCCTCGATCACCGTCAACGGCATCACGGTCGGCGCGCTGATCGCCTGCAACGCGCTCGGCGACGTGGTCGACCCCGACACCGCGCAGGTGGTCGCCGGCGCACGCACCGAGGACGGAGGTGCGCTCATGGACACGCGTCGCGCCCTGCTGCGCGGCGAGCTCGCCAGGCCGCCGCTGGCGGGCACCAACACCACGCTCGGCGTGATCGCGACCGACGCCCTGCTCACCAAGGTGCAGGCCAACCGCCTCGCGACCGTCGCGCACGATGGTCTCGCGCGCGCGATCAACCCAGTACACACCATGAGCGACGGAGACACCCTGTTCGCCCTCGCCACCGGCCGCGTGCCGCTCGGCGACGGCGCACCGGGCATGACGGTGCTGGGGATCATGGCGGCCGAAGTGGTGGCGCGGGCGACGCTGCGGGCGGTGCGGGCTGCGCGCACGGTGCAGATGGGAAACAGCCGCTTTCCCTGCGCGGCCGATCTGGCACGCGCTTTGTAACCGGGCCGGCGCGGAAAGCCAATCACAATGCCGCTGCCGCGCCGCGGCGACTCAGAGACGCTTCATCCGACCGCATGCCCCGCACCATCCGCCTCGTCCTCCTCTCCATCCGCGACCTGATCGCTTCAGCCGGCCCGGTCGTCTTCATCGTCATCGGGCTGCTGATCGCGGCCTACTGGTGGCTCGATCCGCAGCCGCCCAAGCACGTCACGCTCGCCACCGGCCCGGCCGGCAGCGCCTATGCCGAGTTCGGCAAGCGCTATGCCGCAGCACTCAAGACCAATGGCATCGAGGTCGAGCTCAAACCGACCGACGGCTCGCAGGACAACCTGCAGCTGCTGCGCACCGGCGGCGCCGACGTGGCGTTCGTGCGCGGCGGCAGCGCCGACCCGGTGGCCGACGAGGAAGCCGGCCTCAGTTCGCTCGGCAGCCTGTTCTACGAGCCGCTGTGGTTCTTCTACCGCACCGATGCGGCTCGGTCGGTCGACCGCAAGACGGGCAAGCTGACTTCGCTCACGCAGTTCCAGAAGCTGCGGATCAATATCGACAAGGCCGGCAGCGGCGTGCCCGAGATCATGGATCGGATGTTCCGCGCCAACCACATGGACCCGCAGGCGCTGCAGTTGTCGAACCTCGAGCAGTCGCCCGCCACCGAGGCGCTGCAGGCCGGCCTGCTCGACGTCATCGTGCTGGCCTCGGCGCCGCAGTCGCCGCTGGTGCAACGGCTGCTGCGCGCGCCGGACATCCAGCTCATGGACTTCGGCCAGAGCGACGCCTATTCGCGGCGCTTCGCCTTCCTGCAGGCCGTGACGCTGCCGCGCGGCGTGGTCGATCTCGCGGCCGACCTGCCGCCGCAGGACGTGGCGATGCTCGCCGCCACCACCTCGCTGCTGGCGCGCGAGCAGACCCACCCTGCCCTGCGCCAGCTGTTCGCGCAGAGCGCGCAGACGCTGCACAGCGGCGCCGGCTGGTTCAACCGCGCGCGCGATTTCCCGAACACCCGCACCAGCGAACTGCCGGTCAGCCCCGAAGGCGATCGCGCGATCAACGGCACGCCGCCCTTCTGGCAACGCTACCTGCCGTTCTGGGCCAGCAACCTGGTGGAGCGCATGTGGCTGGTGCTGGGCGGCCTGCTGGTGCTGATGCTGCCGCTCAGCCGCGTGGTGCCGCCGCTCTACCAGTTCCGCGTGCGCCGGCGCGTGTTCCGCTGGTATGCGCGGCTGCGCGAAGTCGAGAACAAGCTGGAAGCCGGAACAGGCGAGCGCGAAGCGCTCATCAACGAGCTGGACGACCTCGACCGCGTGGTCAACAAGGTGGCAGTGCCCCTCTCGTATGCCGAAGAGCTCTACGCGCTGCGCAACAACATCTATGCGGTGCGCAAGCGGGTGCTGGCGCGCATGCCGGCCGGCGTGCCCGCGACCGCAAAAGCCCAGGGCTGAAAACGCCCTATTGCTGCAGCCGCAGCAGCTTGCCGTTGCCGCTGTCGGTCAGCAGATAGATCCAGCCGTCCGGCCCCTGGCGGACGTCGCGAATGCGTTCGCCGCGATCGGCCAGAAGCCGCTCGCGCGCGGTCACCGTGTTGCCGCTGAGCGTGAGCCGCCACAGCGCGGTGCCCGCGAGCGCGCCGACGAAAAGGCTGCCCTTCCAGTCGGGCAGCGCATCCCCGGTGTAGAAGGCCATGCCGCTGGGCGCGATCGAGGACTTTTGGGTGCCCGGCGTCCATGCCGAGCCGTCGATCTTTTCCCAGTAGGCCAGCGGCTGCTCCATGCCGGCCTTGGCCGTGCCCTCGCCGACCTGCGTGACGGTGCCGTACTCCTGCCCGTAGCTGATGACGGGCCAGCCGTAGTTGCGGCCGGGCAGGCTGAGGTTGACTTCGTCGCCGCCCTGCGGCCCATGCTCGCTGACCCACAGGTCGCCGGTCGTCGGATGGAGCGCCGCGCCCTGCGGATTTCGGTGGCCGTAGCTCCAGATGTCCGGCTGCGCGCCGGCCACGCCGAAGTTGGGATTGCCCGGCGCCGGCGCGCCGCCGGTGGTGATGCGCACGACCTTGCCGTTGCCGCGCGTCAGGTCCTGTGCGAAGCCACGCTGGTCGTTGTTCAGCCGCTCGCCCAGCGTGATGAAGAGATAGCCGTTGCGGTCGAACACGAGGCGCGAGCCGAAGTGCGCCGTGCTCGCGACCTTGGGTGCCTGGCGGTAGATGACCACCACGTTGGCCAGGCTGCGATTGCTCACGTCGAGTTCGGCCCGCGCGACCGCCGTGCCGTTGAGGTTCGCGTTCGCGCCGTCGCGTTCCGAGAAGCTGAAGTAGATGCGGCGGTTGCTGCCGAAGGCCGGGTCGACCGCCACGTCGAGCAATCCGCCCTGCCCGACCGCCTCAACCGCCGGCACGCCGCTGACCTGATCGGCCCCGCCATTGACCGGCGTGCCGTCGGCATTGCGCAGCCGGATCTGCCCGCCGCGCTGCGTCACGAGCAGTTTGCCGTCGGGCAGGAAGGCGAGGCCCCAAGGCGTGTTGAGGCCGCTGGCCAGCTCGGTGACCTTGACCACCATCGGCGCCGGAGGCGGTGCCGGCGGCCCCGGTGGTGGTGGCGGGCTGGCCGCAGGGGATGCCGGGGCCGGCGCGGGTGCCGTGGCAGCCCCGGTCAGGCCGAAAGCGCTGATGGCGCCGCTGCCCCCGCCGCCTCCGCCCCCGCATCCCGCGAGAAGCACCATCGACGCCGCCACGCACCGGATCGCTGCTGCCATGTCCGCTCCTTGGGCGCCTGGGCGCCAGTCTGGAAACGGCTGCAGTTTGCCAGTGCCGCGGCGCCTCAGCGCATTGTTACTTGAGCGCCTTGAAGCGCATCCGGTGCGGCTTGGCGCCTTCTTCGCCGAGGCGCTTCTTCTTGTCGGCCTCGTACTCCTGGTAGTTGCCGTTGAAGAAAGTCCACTGGCTGTCGCCTTCGGCGGCGAGGATGTGGGTCGCGATGCGGTCCAGGAACCAGCGGTCGTGGCTGATCACCAGCACCGAGCCCGCGAATTCGAGCAAGGCGTCTTCCAGCGCGCGCAGGGTTTCGACATCGAGGTCGTTCGACGGCTCGTCCAGCATCAGCACATTGCCGCCCGCGATCAGGGTCTTGGCAAGGTGCAGCCGGCCGCGCTCACCGCCGGACAGGGTGCCGACCTTCTTCTGCTGGTCGGCGCCGTTGAAGTTGAAGCGCCCGGCATAGGCCCGGCTCGCCATCTGGAACTTGCCGACGTTGATGATGTCGAGGCCGTCCGAGATGTCCTGCCACACCGTCTTGTCGTTGGCGAGCGCATCGCGGTGCTGGTCGACGAAGGCCATCTTGACCGTCGAGCCGACCACCACCTCGCCGCTGTCGGGCTTCTCCTTGCCGGCGATCAGCTTGAAGAGCGTGGACTTGCCGGCGCCGTTCGGGCCGATGATGCCGACGATGGCGCCGGCAGGCACTTCGAAGCTCAGGTCGTCGATCAGCAGGCGGTCGCCGAAGGACTTGCTGACGTTCTTGAACTCGAACACCTGGTTGCCCAGGCGCTCCGCGACGGGGATGAAGATCTCCTGCGTTTCGTTGCGCTTCTGGTATTCGAAATCGCTCAGCTCCTCGAAGCGGGCCAGGCGCGACTTGCTCTTGGCCTGGCGCGCCTTCGGGTTCTGGCGCGACCATTCGAGTTCCTTCTTCAGGGCCTTGGCATGGGCTTCTTCGCCCTTCTGCTCCTGCGCCAGGCGTTCGCCCTTCTGCTCGAGCCAGGTGCTGTAGTTGCCCTTCCAGGGAATGCCGCGGCCGCGGTCGAGTTCCAGAATCCACTCGGCCGCGTTGTCGAGGAAGTAGCGATCGTGGGTGATGGCCACCACGGTGCCCGGAAAGCGCTGCAGGAACACTTCGAGCCACTCGACCGACTCGGCGTCCAGATGGTTGGTCGGCTCGTCGAGCAGCAGCATGTCGGGCTTGCTGAGCAAGAGGCGGCACAGCGCCACGCGGCGTTTCTCGCCGCCCGACAGCACGCCGATGTTGGCGTCCCAGGGCGGCAGGCGCAGCGCATCGGCCGCGATCTCGAGCTGGTGCTCGGAATCGGTGCCGGCGGTGGCGATGATCGCCTCGAGCTCGGCCTGCTCGGCCGCGAGCGCGTCGAAGTCGGCATCTTCCGCGCCATAGGCCACGTAGACCTCTTCGAGCCGCGCCTTGGCCGCGTAGACCGCGCCCATGGCTTCCTCGACCGACTCGCGCACCGTGTGCGCCGCGTTGAGCTTGGGCTCCTGCTCCAGGTAGCCGATCGTGAGGCCGGGCATCGGCAGGGCCTCGCCTTCGATCTCCTTGTCGATGCCGGCCATGATCTTGAGCAGCGACGATTTGCCCGAGCCGTTCAGGCCGAGCACGCCGATCTTGGCGCCGGGGAAAAAGGAAAGCGAAATGTCCTTCAAGATCTGCCGCTTGGGCGGCACGGTCTTGCTGACCTTGTTCATGGTGTAGACGTACTGGGCCATGTCTATCTCTGTTCGGTGATGGGGGCTGCTCGGGATGGTCGGGAAACCTGGCAACGATCTCGCGCGAGGATCGATTGCGAATCAGCCTTGCATGGCAGGCGCTTGCTGCTGCAGCGCGTTTTCCGACCGGGGTTTGCTGCCAAGTCTAACGCAGGCCCCCGGATTCTTGAATGCGCGCTCGAAGCGCTGCTATTCTCCGGCCACTTCTATGTGTGCAACGCCCGCCCACGATTCCTTCGACCAAGCCAGGCAGCTGTTCCTCGAGGGACTGGCGGCCTTCGAAAAAGGCCGTTTCGACGTCGCCGAGCAGCGCTTCCTGTCTTCGCTCGCGCTGCTTCCGGGGCGCGTGTCGACCCTGATCAATCTCGCCGCCACGCAGCTGAAGCTCTTACGTGGGCAAGACGCCCTGGCAGTGGCCGATCAAGTGCTGGCGGTCGAGCCCGACAATGCCGAGGCCTGGTTCCACAAGGCCGTGGCGCTCGGCCTGTTGAATCTCCACCAGGACGCATTGGCCGGGTACGAGAAGGTGCTGAAACTCGGCACCCTTCCCGCCGCAGAACCGTGGTTCCGCCACGGCCAGACCCTGCAGGCACTGGATCAGCCCGAAAAGGCACTCGCCTCCTACGATCGCGCGTTGGCCGCAGACCCGGGCCTGGCGCAGGCCTGGAGCAATCGCGGCAGCATCCTGCGGGAGTTGAAGCGCAACGAAGAAGCCGCGCACGCCTTCACGCAAGCCATGGCGCACGGCGCCGATCCCGAACTTCACCGGTACTACCTGGCGTCCGTCTCGGCGCAGGCCGCGCCGGTGACGGCGCCGGCCCATTACGTCGAAACCCTTTTCGATGACTACGCCGATGCGTTCGATGCGCACCTGGTGGGCATGCTCGGCTACCGGGCGCACAGCACGCTGGCAAAGCATCTCGCCGCATTGGGGCGCGGCCGTTTCCGCTCGGCGCTCGACCTCGGCTGCGGAACGGGCCTCTGCGCGCCGTTTCTGAAACCGATGACAGAGAGGCTCGCAGGCGTCGACCTGTCCAGTCAGATGATGGAAAAGGCACAGGCCCTCGGGCTCTACGACCGCCTGGTACAAGCGGACATCGTCGAGCATCTGCAAAGCTCGAACGAGCGCCACGACCTGGTCACGGCTGCCGACGTCTTCATCTACGTCGGCGATCTGGCGCCCGTGTTTGCAGCGCTGGCCAAAGCAGTCAAGACGAATGGAATCTTCTGCTTCTCGGCCGAAAGCGCCGCCGACGAACGCAGTGATTTCGAACTGCTGCCGAGCCTGCGCTATGCCCATTCGGAACGCTACCTGCGTGCATTGGCCGCGCAGCACGGCTTCGATCTCGTCCAGCTGATCCGCGCGCCGATACGCGAAGACCAGCGCGAGCCCATCCACGGCATGTTCGTCTATCTGCGCCGAGCTTGAAGGCAGCCAAACCCGACTCATGCGACAATGGCGGCTGTTGCCGGGTCCAGTTGCCCGCAACGCCGGCTCTCTGCCGGGGACGACGAAGGCCCATCTCAAGGCTTTCAGGCTCCCACCCCTGACCCTCGTTCGCCTTTACTGGCTCGACGTCGCCAAGACGCCGCAGCGGGCGAATACCACTGCGCCGTGTAAGGCGCTTGTTGAATTCAATGAACTTTGATGAACTGAAGCTGGCCCCGGCCATCTTGAAGGCTGTGCATGAGCACGGCTACGACACCCCCACCCCGATCCAGGCCCAGGCCATTCCGGCAGTGCTCGACGGGCACGACCTGCTCGGCGGCGCCCAGACCGGCACCGGCAAGACGGCCGCCTTCACGCTGCCGATGCTGCACAAGCTCACCATGAGCCGCAGCGCCACCAACAAGTTCGGCGGCACCGGCATCCGTGCCCTGGTGCTGACCCCCACGCGCGAACTCGCGGCACAGGTCGAAGAGTCGGTGCGCACCTATGGCAAGTACCTGCAGCTGAGCTCGACCGTGATCTTCGGCGGCGTCGGCATGAACCCGCAGATCAGCAAGCTCAAGAGCGGCGTCGACATCCTGGTGGCCACCCCCGGCCGCCTGCTCGACCTGCAACAGCAAGGCATGCTCGACCTGTCGCACGTTCAGATCCTGGTGCTCGACGAAGCCGACCGCATGCTCGACATGGGCTTCATCCACGACGTGAAGAAGATCCTCGCGCTGGTGCCGAAGGAAAAGCAGAGCCTGCTCTTCTCCGCCACCTTCAGCGACGAGATTCGCGACCTGGCCGCCACGCTGCTGAAGAACCCGCAGAGCATCCAGGTCACGCCGCGCAACACCACGGTGCAACGCATCAGCCAGGTGATCCACCCGGTCGGCCGCGGCAAGAAGAAGGCGCTGCTGGCGCACATCATCAAGGAGCATAACTGGAGCCAGGTGCTGGTGTTCACGCGCACCAAGTTCGGCGCCAACAACGTGGCCGAATTCCTGACCAAGAACGGCGTCGAGGCGATGGCGCTGCACGGCAACAAGAGCCAGAGCGCGCGCACCCAGGCGCTGGCCGGCTTCAAGAGCGGCGACATCCGTGCGCTGGTGGCAACCGACATCGCGGCCCGCGGCATCGACATCGACGAACTGCCGCACGTCGTGAACTACGAGATTCCCAATGTCAGCGAAGACTATGTGCACCGCATCGGCCGCACCGGCCGCGCGGGCGCGAGCGGCGAGGCGGTGAGCCTGGTCTGCCTCGACGAAGAAGGCTTCATGCAGGAGATCGCGCGCTTCACCAAGCAGGATATTCCGGTCAAGGTCATCGACGGCTTCGGCCCCGAGGAAGGCGAACGCGCAGAGCCCATCGCGATGGGCCGCCAGACCATCTGGGGCGGCGCCGGCCGTCCGCCGAGCCGTGACGTGATGCAGGCTGCGGCCAAGGCCGCGCGTCAGGAGATGTTGCAGCGCATCCGCGACAACAAGGCGGGCCAGGGCGAACGCAGTGGTGCAGGTAGTGGCGGCGGCGGCAACGTCGGTGGCCAGCGTCGCGGCGGCGGCCAGGGTGCGCCGGCCGGCCGCAACGGCGGCGGCCAAGGCCAGCGCGCCCAGGGCGGGCGCGGTGCACAGGGCCCGGCCCCGGCACGCGGACCGCAGGCGCCGGCGCGCACGCCGCACCATGCACCGCACCACGTGGTGCAGGCGCATCTGCCGCATGACGAGCGTCAGCCTCGCCACCACGGCAACAGCCACAGCCCGACGCAGGCCAACGCGGTGGCGCATCTGCGCGCCGAAGCGGTCGGCGGCGGCGAAGGCCAGCCCGATCCGTTGCGCACCAGCGTCGACGTGATGAGCGCCGGCCGCGGTCGCGGCGGCCGCAATGGCGGCGGTGGTGGCGGGTACGGCGGCAACCGCTCCGGCGGCGGTGGCCGATCGGGCGGCGGCGGTGGCGGCGGTCGTTCCGGCGGCGGCTATGGCGGCGGCGGTGGTGGCCGGTCCTTCGGTCGCTGAGCACGCGACCATTGCACAAAGGGCGCTTCGGCGCCCTTTTTCATGGACCTGTCACCGGCCCTCTCTAGCCTGCCGGACATGAAGCTTCGTCCGCTCCCGCTGGTGGCCATCGCACTCGTCGCGGTGGCAGGCTGGCTGGTGCTCGCCGCGCGTCATGACACGCGCGGCGAAGGCATCGAGATCCGTTGGCATCAGGGCGGCGTGGTGCTCGACGGCAAGGTGCGCAACGCGGCGACGGAGCAGATCCTGGTCCAGGGCGCCACGGCGCGGCTCGGCGGCGAGGCCGATCAGGTGGTGGACTGGCTGGTGATCGACGACGCCGTCGCGCCGCTGGCCGACGCGAACGCGCTCGCGCAATTGATCCGGCTCGGCCTCGACGGCTGGCATCTGCAAGAGCGCGCAGGCGACGGCTGGCTGGCCGTGGAGAACCCCGGCGACGCGCGCAGCGCGCAAGCGCACGCACTGGCACAGCGCGCCTTCGGCCGCGATGCACCGGTGCGCCTCGTCGCCCTGCCTTGAAGGCTCCAGGGTCACGCTTGCGTCATCTGCGCTTCCTAGCATGCGCGTGATTGACAACAGACCGGGAGGAGACCCACATGCACATCTCGTTGAAGCACGCCGCGCTCGCCGGCGCCATGGCTGCCGCCACCCTGCTCGCCGCCTGCGGCGGCAGCGGCAGCGGCTCTGGCGGCTTTCCCTTTCTTCCGCCGCCGGCCGCGAACCCGCCCGCGCCAACGCCACCGGCGACCGTGGACGTGAAGCTCATCGGATTCAACGATCTGCACGGCAACCTCGAGCCGCCCAGCCTGTCCATCAGCGCCCCCGCCACTGGCGGCGGCAACATCTCGGTGCCCGCGGGCGGCGCGGCCTACATGGCTTCGGCCATCACCTCCCTGAAGGCCAAGAACCCGAACAACGCCGTGATATCGGCCGGCGACATGATCGGCGCCTCGCCGCTGGTGTCGGCACTCTTCCTCGACGAGCCGACCATCGAAGCGGTGAACGAGATGAAGATCGACTTCAACGCCGTCGGCAACCATGAATTCGACAAGGGCCAGACCGAGCTGCTGCGCTTGAAGAACGGCGGCTGCGCCAAGAACACGCCGCTCGAACCCTGCCGCGTCAACAAGACCTTCCCCGGCGCCAACTTCGGCTTCCTGGCCGCCAACACCGTGAAGAGCGACGGCAACACGCTGTTCCCCGCGACCGGCATCAAGAGCTTCACCAAGGATGGCGCCACCGTGAAGGTGGGCTTCATCGGCATGACGCTCAAGGGCACGCCGACCATCGTGACGCCCTCGGGCGTCGCGGGCCTGAACTTCAAGGACGAGGCCGACACGGCCAACGCGCTGATCCCGCAGCTCAAGTCGCAAGGTGCCGATGCCATCGTGGTCGTGATCCACGAGGGCGGCACCACCACCGTGGGCTACAACGACAAGAGCTGCGCCAGCCTCTCCGGCGACATCCTGCCGATCCTCGACAAGCTCGACGCCTCGGTCGACATCGTCATCTCGGGCCACACGCACCGCGCCTACATCTGCGACTACGCCAAGACCAATGCCGCCAAGCCCTTCCTGCTGACCAGCGCGGGCCAGTACGGCACCCTGGTGACCGACATCGACATCACCATCGACACGCGCACGCGCAAGGTCACGGCCAAGAAAGCCGACAACGTGATCGTCCAGGGCGAGGCCTTCACGAGCGGCGCGACAACCGTGCCGCTCACCAGCCAGTACCCCAGCTTCGGCAAGAACCAGGAGATCGCGGCGCTGATCTCCAAATACGCGGCCGTGGCGGCACCGCTGGTGCAACGCGTGGTGGGCCAGCTCACCGGGCCGGTGACGCGCACGCAGATCCTGCCCTCGCGCGAGAACTCGCTGGGCAACCTGATCGCCGACGCGCAGCTCGCCGCCACCACCTCACCGGCCAAGGGCGGCGCGCAGATCGCGTTCATGAACCCGGGCGGCGTGCGCGCCGACCTGGCGCCGGCCGCCAACGGCGACGTGAGCTACGGGCAGATCTTCAGCGTGCAGCCTTTCGGCAACAGCCTGGTTGTAAAGAAGATGACAGGCGCGCAGATCAAGGCGCTGCTCGAGCAACAGTTCAACAGCGGCACCAACACCGTGGCCGCGCCGCGCGTGCTGCTACCTTCCAAGTCGCTGACCTACAGCTACAACCTCTCGCTGCCCGCCGGCTCGCGCATCAGCAGCATGGCGCTCGACGGCACTGCGATGAGCGACGCGACGAGCTACCGGGTGACGATGAACAGTTTCCTCGCTACCGGCGGCGACAACTTCACTGTCTTCAACCAGGGCACGGATTCGCTGGGCGGCGACCAGGACGTCGACGCGCTGGAGGCCTACATCGCGGCCAACAGCCCGCTGACCCCCGCGGCCACCAACCGGATCACGAACCTGACGCCGTAGCCCGCGTGTCCACGCCATGCCCATAGGAACTTTCGTGGACATGGCAATTCCCCCCGTCACGTGGCACTCTCGACAGGCTATGCAGAACAGGACACGCGGCACGGTCGAGATGAGCGCAGCGATGGTGATTTCGGGCACCATCGGCTGGTTCGTCGTGCAATCGGACCAGCCGATCATCGACCTCCTCTTCTGGCGCTGCGTCTTCGGCGCGGCGACGCTGCTGATCGTCTGCGCCGTCATGGGCATGCTGCGCGGCATGCTCACCTGGCGCCTGCTCGGCCTGGCGGCACTGGGCGGCGCGGCCATCGTCCTCAACTGGGTGCTGATCTTCGCCTCGTTTTCCCGCGCGTCGATTTCCATCGCCACGGCGGTCTACAACACGCAGCCCTTCATGCTGGTCGCGCTCGGTGCGCTCTTCTTCTCCGAACGGCTGACCGCAACGAAGCTGATGTGGCTCGGCATCGCTTTCATCGGCGTGCTGTTGATCGCACAGGCCAAGCCCGATGCCGGCTCCGGCTACGCCGGCACCGACTATGTCGCCGGCATCCTGATGGCCCTGGGCGCGGCCTTTCTCTATGCCGTCACGGCCATCATCACGAAAAAGCTCAACGGCACCCCGCCGCACCTGATCGCCCTCATCCAGCTCTGCGTCGGCATTCTCATGCTCGCGCCTTTTGCCAACCTCTCGAGCCTGCCCTCCGATACGCAGACCTGGGGCACGCTGGTCGCGATGGGCGTCGTGTACACCGGGCTGGTGTACGTCCTGCTCTACGGCGCGATCCAGAAGCTGCCGACCCACCTGACGGGCGCGCTGTCCTTCATCTATCCCGTGGTTGCGATCGGCGTCGATTTCCTGGCCTTCGGCCACCGGCTGCATCCGGTGCAGATCATCGGCGCGGCCGCCATCCTGATCGCGGCCGCGGGCATGACGCTCGGCTGGTCATTGCCCGGAGCGAAGGCGCCTCTGCCGGAGTGAGGCCGCCCTGCCGGCTCAGTTCAGCCGGCGTCCGCCCCCCTGCCGATCGAACAGGTGCGCGCCCTCGGCGGGAATCACGAGGCCGATGGTGTCGTCCGGCGCCGCGCTGACGCGGCCGTGCACCACCACGCTGAGCTTCGCCTCGCCCACCTGCACCAGCAGCTCGGTTTCGTTGCCGGTCGGCTCGACCACGATCACCCGGGCAGGCACGCCGCTGCCTGCATCCGCGAGCACGATGTCACCCGGGCGGATGCCGTAGTGCACCGCCTGGCCTTCGGCCGCCGTCGCCGCAGCCGGTGCGGGCCAGTGCGCGCCGTGCGCCTCGACGCTCGCGCCCGCGCCGTTGCGCCGCAGCACGCCCTCGATCACGTTCATCGACGGCGAGCCGATGAACTGCGCGACGAACAGGTTGTCGGGCCGGTCGTAGAGTTCGAGCGGCGTGCCGATCTGCTCGACGATGCCGTCGTGCATCACCACAATGCGGTCGGCCATGGTCATGGCCTCGATCTGGTCGTGCGTGACGTACACCGTGGTGGTCTTGAGCCGCTGATGCAAGGCCTTGATCTCGGCGCGCATCGCGACACGCAGCTTGGCGTCGAGATTGGACAAGGGCTCGTCGAACAGGAACACCTTGGGATCGCGCACGATGGCGCGCCCCATGGCCACGCGCTGGCGCTGCCCGCCCGAGAGCTCGCGCGGATAGCGGCCGAGCAGCGCGTCGAGGTTGAGGATCTTCGCGGCATCGGCCACACGCTTCTCGGTGACCGCCTTGTCGGCGTTGCGCAGGCGCAGGCTGAAACCCATGTTCTCGCCCACCGTCATGTGCGGATAGAGCGCGTAGCTCTGGAACACCATCGCGATGTCCCGGTCCTTCGACTCGAGCTCGTTGACGACGCGGCCGTCGATCACGACGTCGCCGCCCGTGATGTCTTCGAGGCCGGCCAGCATGCGCAGCAGCGTGGACTTGCCGCAGCCCGAGGGACCGACCAGCACCACGAACTCGCCGTTGGCGATGTCGAAGCTCAGGCCCTCGATGATCCGGGTCTTGCCGAAGGATTTCTGGACATTGCGAAAAGAGACAGTTGCCATGTTTTTCCTCAGCTCTTCACTGCACCTGCGGTCAAGCCGCCCACCATGTAGCGCTTGAATGCGTAGTAGATCGCGGCCGGCGGCAGCGCATAGATGAGGCCGGTCGCCATCAACAGTTCCCACGGCGAATCGTCCGCCGCGAGGAAATTGCCCAGCGCCACGGCCAGCGTCACGCTGGTGTCGTTCGACAGCAGCAGGAACGCATAGAGGTACTCGTTCCACGCCAGCAGCAGCGCGTAGGTGCCGACCGCCACCAGCGAGGGCACCATCAACGGCAGATAGACCAGGCGAAACAGCTGCAGCGGCGAGGCGCCGTCCATGCGCGCGGCTTCGTCGAGCTCGTAGGGCAGCTTGTCGGAGGCCTGCTTCAGCACCCAGATGCAGTACGGCGACGCGATCGTCACCATCGCGAGGATCAGCGACCACTGGCTGTTGAGCAGGCCGTAGTTGCCCATGGTCTTGTACATCGGCACGGCCAGGAACGCGGCCGGGATGAAGTAGGTGAAGAGCGCCATGTTCATCACCGTGCGGCCGCCGCGCACCTTGAGCCGGCTGATGGCGAAGGCAGCGGTGGTCGCGACGAACAAGGTCAGCGCGCCGACCGCGACCGCGATCAGCAGCGAGTTGCCGAGCTGCACCCAGAAGTGGTCGAGGTAGAAATGCTTCTTCTGGAACACCGTGCTGAAGTTGTCCAGCGTGGGCGACGTCGGCCACAGGCGCCCGCTCGTCGCCGTGCCTCGGGGCGAGATCGCGAACAGCACCATGTGGTAGACCGGGATCAGCGTCCAGATCAGCACGGGGATGCCGATCAGCAGCAGCTTGGCCTCGGTGCCTGCCGACTTCCATGACCAGCGCTTCATATCGCCCTCCGACGAGCCGCCTCTAGGCGGGCGAGCGCCCCCTTGGGGGGCAGCGAATACACGAAGTGATGAACGTGGAGGCTCATTTGGAAAGCCTCTTCATCATGAAATACACGAGCGGCAGGATGAGCGGCAACGCCACCACGATGGAAGCCATCGAGAGATCGACCTGGTCGAGCCGCAGATAGCGGATGCCGAGCGTGGCGAGCACGTGCGTCAGGTCGGCCGGGCCGCCGCCGGTCAGCAGGTAGACGCTGTTGAAATCGCCGAGCGTCCAGATCATCGACAGGATGAGGGACGTCACGTAGAGCGTGCGCAGCGCGGGCCAGCTGATGAAGCGGAATTTCTGCCACGAGGTGGCGCCGTCGACCGAGGCCGCCTCGTACTGCTCCGCGGGAATCGCAAGACGGCCGGCCACCAGGATCAGCGTCCAGAAGGGCAGCGACTTCCAGATATGCATCAGCATCGAGAAGCACAGCGCCAGCGTGGCGTCGTTGAGCCAGTTGGGTCCGTCGAGCCCGGTCAACCGGAAGATGGTGGTGTTGATCACGCCCCACTCGGGGTTCAGCATGAAACGCACCGAAAGAATGGTCGGAATCGAAGGCAGCGCCCACGGCAGGATGAAGATGCCCGAGAGAATCTTGATCCACCAGCGCGACTGCACGAAGAAGCCCGAGAGCACCAGCGCCACAAGCATCTTGAGGTTGATGGCGACGACCAGGAAGACGATGGTGTTGATCACCGACCTGAAGAAGATCGGATCCTCGACCAGGTGCACGTAGCTCTGCGGATGGCGCGCCAGCCAGAGCCCGTAGCAGACCGGATAGAGCACGAAGACCACGAACACCAGCAGGTAGGGAACGACCATCAGCCGTCCCCAGAACTGCCAGCGTCCGAGCTTCGCGGCAGGGATTGCGGCGGTGCCGGCCGCGGTCACGGCGCTTGCAGTGGAACTCATGAGCGGCTGCCGCAGAAGATCAACGTGCGACCGTCTTGATGCGCTCGATCATCTCGTCGACCGCCTTGTCCACCGGCACCTTGTCGGTCACGACGCGATTCATCGCCTTGGCCCACACGTTCTCGTTGTTCAGGATCGTGAACTTGTAGTTCTTGGTGAACTCAAAGGGCACCGTGCCCGCCGCGTACTGGTTGAACACCGACTGGCGATGCGGATCGGCCTTCCAGAACGGGCTCGCCTGGCCGGCCTTGGTCACCGGGAACCAGCGGCCCAGCGAACCTTCGACGTAGGGCGTGAGGTTCTCTTCCTGCATCAGGAAGGTCACGAATTCCTTGGCGCGGGTCTTGTTCTTGGCGTCCTTGAAAACCACGCCGGTCTTCACCGCCGTGCGGTAGATCATCTTGCTGCCGTCGGGCTTGCTCGGGAAGCCGGCCGTGCGGATGCGTTCGGTGAAGTTCTTCTTGGCCTCGTCGCGCTGCTCGGGCGTGAGCGAGGCGTTGTTCATGTCATCCAGCCACTTGGCGGCGATCGAGATGGTCGCGTTGTGCGTCATCACGGTCGTCTTGTTGTGGAAGGCGACGTTGTTGTCCGGGTCCTTCCAGCTCGTGGACGAAGGCGGCGTGCAACCCTTGGTGTAGGGCGCCGTGTAGTCGGTGACGGCGCCGATCAGGCCGGTGCGCACCTTCGGGTCGTCGACCAGCAGCTTGCCGCTGTCGTTGACCAGCTGCACGTTGTAGGCGTCCATGAAGGTCAGGAACGAATAGAAGGAGTCGCTCGAATCCACGCCCATCGGCATGCCGATGCCGAAGGTGCGCTTGCCGCTCTTCTGCCGGCTGGCCGGCTGCACCTTTTCGCACCAGAAGGACCAGTATTCCTTCCAGGTGGTCGGGATGTCGGACTCCTTGAAGCCGGCCTCGGTCAGCATGTCGATCCAGTACTCGATGTGCATCGTCTGCTGCTTGATCGGGAAGGCGTAGTAGGCCTTCGACTTGGTCTGGTCGTTGTAGAGGAAGGTGGTCTCGACCGTGTTGGGCGCGAAGCGCGCCTGCATCGGCGAGATCACGCTGCTGATGTCCTCCAGCTTGCCGTCGAAGGCCCACTTGCCGGTGACCTGGAAGTCGTAGACGTCCGCATACGCCACGTCGGGCGGACTCCCCGAATCGAGCGCCGACACGGTCTTGGGAATCATGTCCTGCACCGGGTACTGCGAGAGCTCGATCTTGACGTTCTTGTGCTTGTCCTCGAACTTCTTGATGGCGGCGAACAGTGCATCGTCCTCCGCCTTGTAGAAGCCCTTGACCCACCAGACGGTGAGTTTCTCCTGCGCTGCCGCCTGGCCTGCGACGGCCAGTCCCAGCGCGGCCAGCGCGGGGATCATGAGTGCCTTGAGTTTCATGCTTTGTCTCCTCTTTTACGATGGGATGCTCGATCCACGAGCGGTGCTGGGAAAAGGTGCGGGGCCGCCTCAGGCGGCCTTCAACAGCGGTGGCGGACGGCTCAGGCGCGGCAGGCGCCGGCGCGAGCCGAGCACCTCTTCGATGTCCTCGCGCGCGCCGTCGATGAGCTTGACGATGGCGCGCTCGGCGCGCGCCGGGTTGTGGGCGATGACCGCGTCGAGCACCGCGCGATGCAGCGGCAGCGACAAGGTCGGGCCGTTCTTCTTGATGGTCGAGATCTCGAAGCTGGTGCGCAGCAGCGCGTGCAGCGCCTTGCTCATCTGCGCCAGCATGCGGTTGCGCGCGGCGACCAGCAGCCCGTGATGGAAGCGCAGGTCGCTGGTGACGTAATCGCCGCCATGCTCGACCGCCTGCTTCATGCCGGCGTAGGCCTGCTCGATCTCTTCGATGTCGGCCGCGGTGGCGCGTTCGGCCGCCAGCCGAACGGCTGCCGGCTCGACCACCCGCCGCAGGTCCAGCAGGTCGCGCAGGAACTCGGGCGTGAGGCCGGCGCGGGCCTGCCAGGTGATCACCTCGGGATCGAACCAGTTCCAGCGATCCTCCGGCAGCACGCGCGTGCCGACCTTCGGGCCGGTGACGATCAGGCCCTTGGCCACCAGCGATTTCACCGCCTCACGCACCACCGTGCGGCTGACGCCGAACTCCTCGCACAGCAGCGGCTCTGCGGGCATCGGCGCGCCGATGGCATAGCGGCGCGACACGATCGCCTCGCCGAGCAGATCGAGCGTGCGGCCGTGGGTGTTCTTGGTCATGGTGGCGCCGCGCCGTCAGGCATCGACCGGCGTCAGCAAGGGTGTGCCCGCGAAGTGCGCACGCAGGTTGTCGAAGGTCAGCTGCGCCATGGCCTCGCGCGTCTGCTTCGTGCCGCTGGCCATGTGCGGCGTGAGCACCACGTTGGGCATGGTGCGCAGATCGGCAGGCACGTTCGGTTCGTTCGCGAAGACGTCGAGCGCGGCACCCGCGATCACGCCGTTCGACAGTGCGGCGATCAGCGCCGCTTCGTCGACCACGCTGCCGCGCGCCACGTTGATGAGGTAGCCCTGCGGCCCGAGCGCCTCGAGCACGTGGGCATCGATCAGGCCGCGCGTCGCCGCGCCGCCGGGCGTGATGACGATAAGGAAGTCGACGGCCGCCGCGAGCGCGACTGCGTCCGGGTGATAGGCGTAGTCGATGCCCGCGCGCGGCGAGCGTGCCGTGTATGCGATCTGCATGTCGAAGGCACGGGCCCTGTGCGCGATGGCCTGCCCGATGCGGCCCATGCCGACGACGCCCAGCCGCGCGCCCGTGACCTTGCGATTCAGCGGGAACGGCCCCTTGGGCCACTCGCCGTCGCGCACGAAGCGATCGGCCTGGGGAATGCGCCGCGCGATGGAAAGCAGGAGGCCGATTGCCAGATCGGCCACGTCGTCGTTGAGCACCTTCGGCGTGTTGGTGACGGGCACACCGCGCTCGTGCGCCGCGGCCACGTCGACGCCGTCGTAGCCGACGCCGAACACCGAAATCATTTCCAGCGCCGGCAGCTGCGCCATCAGTTCGCGCGGCACCTTGGCCTCGCCGTTCGCGACCACCGCGCGGATGCGCGGCGCGGCGGCAGCGAATGCAGCGGGATCGTTCATGTGCGTCCGGTCGTGCACGGTGTACTCACCGCGCAGCGCGTCCATCAGGAATGGCATCAGCGGCGCGACGACCAGCACCTCGGCACGATCAATGCTCATACTTTGATCCCCAGCTTCTGCACCAGCTGCTTGAAGTATTCGTGGTCGCGCTGCATCGCCTGGCCGAAGGCATCGGCGTCGAGGTAGGCGAAGCCGAGGTTGAGCTTCTCGAGCTGCTCGCGCAGCACGGGTTCGTCCGCAGCCTTGCGCGTGGCGTTGCGCAGCACGGTCACCACCTCCGGCGGCGTGGCCTTGTGCACCGCCAGGCCGCGCCAGGTGCCGATCGACAGGTCGACCTTGCGCTCCTTCAGCGTCGGCACCTTGTCGAAGGCCTTGAGGCGCTGATCGGCCATGACGGCGAGCATCTTGAGCTTGCCGCCCTGCACGTGCGCGGCCACCTCGCCCGGGCTGACGGCCACCGCATCGATGTGGCCGCCGAGCAGCGCCACCACGCCCGGCGCCGCACCTTGGTAGGGCACGTGGTTGAACTTGACGCCGGTCTTGTCTTCGAGGCCGGCGGCCGCGAGATGCCAGATCGATCCGTTGCCGGAGTTTCCGACCTTCATTTCGCCGGGCTTCGCCTTGGCGGCGGCGAGAAACTCTTCGATGCTGTTCCACGGCGCATCGACGCGCACCGTGATCGCCGCGGGGTCGGCGTTGAGGCGCGCGACGGGCTGGAAGTCGGCGTAGGTGAACTTGGAGAGGCCGAGATGCGGAAGGATCACGAGCTCGGCGATCACTACGCTCACCTTGTAGCCGTCGGGCTTGCCGTTGAGCACGTCGCTCATGCCGACCACGCCGCTCGCGCCGGGCTTGTCGTTGACCACTGCCGGTTGAGGCAGGTGTTTCTTGACCGCTTCGGCAAAGGCACGCGCCAGTGCATCCGTGCCGCCGCCCGCGGAGGCCGGGACGACGAGTTCGACCGGCTTGCTGGGATAGTCGTCAGCCAACGCCGGGAATGCGAGGGGCAGCATCGCCGCACCGAGACCCTGCAACACGCGCCGGCGCGTCGCTTTGATCGAATCGTGCATTTGTTTGTCTCCTAGCGTCGCGAGAGGACGTTCAGGGTTGAGCCGCCACGACCGGATCGTGGTGCGAGCCGCATTCTCAATTGGCCTTACCACCTGTCCAATTCAGGACAACCCTAAGTACCGGGGGCCCGCGTCGTCCGGACTTATCATATGATGATTGGCGCTGCAGCCCGGCGGGACAAACCCTGGGTCGCGGCCGAGCCGGCATCCCGTTCCAAGAGACAATCGCTCATGCATTTGATCGCCATTGACTGGGGCACGAGTTCATTGCGCGGCGCACTGCTCGACGGCAAGGGCCGCGTGCTCGAAGAGCGCAGCCATCCGCGCGGCATCCTCACGGTGCCGGCCGGCGGCTTTCCTGCGCTGTTCGAGGAGCTGTTCGCAGACTGGATGCGCCCGACGGGCAGCTTCTGCCTGATCTCCGGCATGGCCGGCAGCAAACAGGGCTGGGTCGAGGCGCCCTACTGCGCCTGCCCTGCCGGGCGGGTCGAGGTCGGCCATGCAATCGTCGAGATCGAGCCCGGCCGCATCGCGATCGTCCCCGGCCTCAGCGACATGCACGACGGCGTGCCCGACGTGATGCGCGGCGAGGAGGTGCAGATCTTCGGCGCGATGGTGTTGACGGGTCTCTCCGACGGCATCTTCGTGCTGCCCGGCACGCACAACAAATGGGCCACGGTGAAGCGCGGCCGCGTGACCGGCTTCCGCACCTACATGACCGGCGAGTTCTATGCGCTGCTGAGCCAGCACTCGATCCTCGCGCGCACGCTCGACGCCCAGGCGCCGCTCGACGAAGCCGCCTTCCTCGAAGGCGTGACGCAGGCGGACAACGGCCAGGGCCTGCTGCACAACGCTTTCGGCGCCCGCACGCTGGCGCTGTTCGACCGCATGCCGACCAGCGAACTCGCGAGCTATCTATCGGGCCTGCTGATCGGCGAGGAGCTTCGCACCCAGTCGGTCCATGCGGCCGGCGACCTGGTGCTGATCGGCACGCCCACGTTGACGCAGCGCTACCTGCTGGCGCTCCAGGCCTCCGGCAACAGCGCCCGCACGCTCGGCGCCGAGGCGACCTGGGCCGGGCTCCACGCACTCTCGGCCTTCACCGCATCGAACCACAGGACAAGGACATGACCACGCCCTTCGACAAGTTTTCCACCGCCATGCAGCAGCTGCCGCTGGTGGCAATCCTGCGCGGGCTGACGCCGGCCGAGGCACCCGAGGTCGGCGACGCGATCGTCGAGTCGGGTTTCTGGCTGCTCGAAGTGCCGCTCAATTCGCCGCAGCCGCTGGAGAGCATCACGCTCTTGCGCCAGCGCTTTCCGGATGCGCTGGTCGGTGCCGGCACCGTGCTCGATGCAGCGCAGGTGCGCGAGGTGCACAAGGCCGGCGGTGAACTGATCGTGGCGCCCAACTTCGATGCCGGGGTGCTGGCCGAGGCCAGGCGCCTGGGCCTGGTGAGCCTGCCGGGCGTGATGACGCCGACCGAAGCCTTCGCGGCCCTGGCTGCCGGCGCCGCCGGGCTCAAGCTCTTTCCCGCCGAGCTGGCCTCGCCCGCGGTGGTGAAGGCACTGCTCGCGGTGCTGCCCAAGGGCACGCCGCTGATGCCGGTGGGCGGCATCACGCCCGACAACATGCGCGACTGGCGCGATGCCGGCGCGGCCGGTTTCGGCATCGGCTCCGCGCTCTACAAGCCGGGCAAGAGCGCGGCGGCGGTGCGCGAATCCGCGCTCGAATTCGTCGCGGCGTTCAACGCGGTCCTGCGCGCGTAGGGCCTGCCCTCAAGGAGCCTTCATGTCCGCCGAATCCGATTACGCCAGCCCCGCCGTCCGCACGCTGCGCGACAACCTCGCGCTCGCACTGCGCGCCGCCGCGCACCACGGCCTTTCCGAAGGCGTGTGCAACCATTTCAGCGTGGCGCTGCCGGGCGCGCAGGACCGCTACCTGATCAACCCGCGCGGCCTGCACTGGAGTGAGATCGGCCCCGAAGACATCGTCCTGATCGACGTGCGCGGCGAGGTGCTTGCCGGCCGGCATCGCGTCGAGCCCACCGCCCTCTTCATTCACGGCGCGGTGCACCGCGTCACCGGCCACGCGGTGGTGCTGCATTGCCACATGCCCTATGCGACCGCGCTCACGCTCACGACCGATCGCGCACTCGATCCGACGCTGAGCCAGAACGCGATGCGCTTCATGCACCGCATCGCCATCGATGCGCAATACAACGGCCTGGCCCTCGACGACCGCGAAGGCGAGCGCATCGCCAATGCGATGTCCGGCAAGGACATCGCCTTTCTCGCCAACCACGGCGTGATCGTGGCCGGCGCGCGCATCGCGCATGCCTACGACGACCTGTACTACCTCGAGCGCGCCTGCCTGCACCAGGTGATCGCGCAATCCACCGGCCGGCCGCTGGTGCCGGTCGACGCGGCGCTGGCCGCGCAGGTGGCGGCACAGATCCAGGGCGAACGCGAGCAGTCCGATCTGTTCTTCGAAGCGCTGCGCCGGCTGCTGCCTGCGCCGCGCCCCGAGCGCGCGCTTCAGCGCGCTGCCGCGTAGGCCGGCGGGTCGGCCACGAAGCCCTGCTTGACCTGCCGCGTCAATGCGTCGGCCAGCACTTCGGGCAGGCCGGCTTCGACGGCGGCGAGGGTCTGCCTGGCAACCTCGTCCGGCGAGGTCTTGTCGCCGGGCACGTGGCTCGCCATGTCGGTGTCCATGAAGCCCACGTGCACGCTGATGACCTGGGTGCCCTGTGCGCGCAACTCGTTGCGCAGTCCGTTGCTCAGCGACCAGGCCGCCGACTTCGACGCGCTGTAGGTGGCCGCCCCGGGCAGGCTCACCCAGCTCAGCACCGACAGCACGTTGGCGATGGCGCCGCCGCCGTTCTTCGCGAGCACCGGCGCGAAAGCGCGGCTCAAGGCCCAGGGGCCGAAGAAGTTGGTCTCCAGTTCGGCCCGTGCCGCGTCGAACGCATCCGGCGACGACAGGAAGCCCGAGCTGCGCGAGATGCCGGCGTTGTTGATGAGCAGCGTCACGTCGCCGCAGTCGCGTGCGGCGGCTTCGGCCTGCTCGGGCTTCGTCACGTCGAGCGCAATGGCGTGCACGCCTTCGAGCGTGATGGATTTGGGATCGCGCGCGGCCGCATAGACCTTCTTCGCGCCGGCCGCGAGCGCGGCACGTGCATAGGCGAGGCCGAGGCCGCGGTTGGCGCCGGTGATGAATACGACGGAGTCCTGGATTTTCATGAAATGCTTTCGAAAGTGAGAGGGATGAATCAGGTTTGCTGGACGCGACGCAGCAGACCGGTCGTGGTGCGCGGCCAGCCGACGCGGCCGAACCAGGCGCCGCCGGCGATCGTGGACGCGATGACGACCCCGTAGACCACCAGCGCAACGCCCTGCGCGACGAACACGTGAGCCAGCTGGCCGCCCCAGCGCAATGCAAGCCAGCCGCCGATGCCCGCCACGGCCAGGCGCGCGATGTTGCCGAGCACCGGCCAGAGGAGGCGGCCTGCGCCCTGCGAGGCGAAGTACAGCACCAGCCCGACGCCGAAGAAGCCGTAGAACGGCCCGACCGCGCGTAGGTACTGAGTGCCCGCTTCGAGCATCGCCGGATCGCTGCCGAAGAGCATCAGCCAGGGCTTCGGAAACAGCGTGGCCGCGAGGCCGATGGACTCGGTGAGCACGAAGGCCATTGCCGCACCGACCCAGGTGGCGCGCAGCGCGCGTTCGCGCTGGCCGGCGCCGATGCAGGTGCCGACCATCGCGACCAGCGGCGCGCCGAAGCCGAAGACCAGCGGCACCAGCAGGTATTCGAGCCGCGATGCGGTGCCGTAGCCGGCGATCGCGCCGGGGCCGAAATGGCCCGTGAGCGCGGTCGCGATGCCGATCGACAGGTTGGTGGCCACGGTCGAGACCGCGCCCACCAGCCCGACGCGCAGGATGTCGGCAAACAGCGGCCAGCGAAAGCGCGCCTGGGCCCACGAAGGCTTGAGCAGGCTGCGGCTGGAACGCAGGTAGGCCCACAACGCGAGCGTGCCGCCCAGGTAGTAGATGAGCAGCGCGATCGCGCCGCCCGCGATGCCCATGCCGGGAATCGGGCCCCAGCCGAAGATCAGCAAGGGCGACAGCGGCACCAGCACGACCACGCCCGCAACCGTCACGTTGGCCGGTACCGACATGTTGCCGGTGCCGCGGATCACCGCCGCCAGCGAGTTGAAGAGCCAGACCAGCACCGCGCCGGCGAACACCCAGTTGGAATACTTCAACGCCGCGTCGAGCGAGGCACCCGTGCCGCCCATCAGCGCGTAGAGCCAGCGCCCGCCGAGCAGCAGCGCGAGCGTGAAGGCGAGGCCGAAGCCGATCGCGATCAGTAGCGCATGCAGCACCAGCGAATCGGCATCGCCGCGGCGCCGTGCGCCGAGCGCACGCGCGATGGCCGATGCGATGCCGCCGCCCATCGCGCCGGCCGACGTCATCTGCATCAGCATGACGATCGGAAACACCAGCGCCATGCCGGCCAGCGCGTCGGTGCCGAGCTTGCCGACGAAGTAGGTTTCGATCAGGCCGACCGAGGCCTGGGCGACCATCACCAGCACGTTGGGTGCGGCGAGCCGCAGCAGCGTGGGCACGATCGGCGCTTCGAGCAGCATCCGCGTGCGCGGGTCGACACCGCCCGCGCTCATGCGGCGGCCTTCGCCATCAGCGCCGGCCGCGCTTCGCGGATCGGCAGGTTGATCAGCGCAGCGCCGGCGGCGAGCGCGATGTCGATGTACCAGACGATGTCGTAGCTGCCCGTCGCCTGGAACACGTAGCCGCCGAGGAAGGCGCCGAGGAAGCCGCCGACCTGGTGCGCCAGCATCACGATGCCGAAGAGCATCGCCATGTTGGCGGGGCCGAACATCTTGGCGACCAGGCCCGCGGTCGGCGGCACGGTCGAGAGGAAGGTGATGCCCATCACCGCCGCGAACACCAGCATCACTGCCGGCGTCTTGGGTGCCAGGAGAAAGATCAGCACCGCGATGCCGCGCGTCGCATACAGAAGCGCCAGCAGCGACTTCATGCGCCAGCGGCCCACTGCCCAGCCCATCGCCAGGCTGCCGACGATGTTGAACAAACCGATGATGCCCAACGCCCAGCCGCCGATTTCCGGCGGCAGCCCGCAGGCCGCGACCACGCCCGGCAGGTGAGTGGCCAGAAAGGCGACGTGGAAGCCGCAGACCAGAAAGCCCAGGCTCAGGTAGCGATAGCTCGGCGTGGCCAGGGCCTGGCCGATCGCCTGCCGCGCGGTGAGCGGCTTGACGCCGCTGGCGGCGGCCGACTGGGCCGCGAGCAGTTTGGAGTTGCCCTTGAGCACGAACACCGCGGGCAAGGCCAGCAGGATCAGCACGCCCAGCCACTGCACCGCAGCGGCCCAGCCGACGCCGGCCATCAGCGCGATGGCGATCGGCGCCATCGCGAACTGACCGAAGGAGCCGCCCGCGTTCACGATGCCGGTTGCGAAGCCGCGCTTGGCGGGCGGCACCATGCGCGTGACGGCAGCCATCAGCACCGAGGGTCCGGCCATGCCGGCGCCGCCCGCGGCCAGCACGCCGATCGCGAAGATCAGGCCGCCCGTGGTCGTCATCAGCGGCGTGAGGATGGTGCCCGCGGCCACCAGCAGCACGCCGATGAAGATCACGCGGCCGGTACCGATGCGGTCGGCCACCGCACCCGCAAATGGCTGCGTGAGGCCCCACCAGAGCTGGCCGAAGGCAAAGGCCAGGCTGATGCTGCCGATGCCCAGGCCGGTGGATGTGTTGAGCGACGACAGGAAGAGCCCCATGGTCTGCCGCACGCCCATGGTGAGCGCGAAAGTGCCGGCGGCGGCCAGCAGCACCAGCCACACGGCGTAGCGCGCGGCAGGCGAGGCGGTCTTGTCATTCATCGATGTCTTCCTGGTCGGTTTCGCCCGTGGTCTGCAGCAGCGCGATGCTCTCGTCGATCAGCGTGTGCAGCGCCATGACCCGCTCGATGCCGAGCAGGCCGTTGAGTTGTTCCTGCGCCGCGCGCCAGTGGCGCTGCGCCTCGCCGCGCTTCTTGCGCCCGGCCTCGGTGATCGCGATCAGCCGGCTGCGCCCGTCGGCGCCCTCGCTTTGCGTGAGCCAGCCGGCGGTGACCAGCGGCTTGAGATTGCGCGTCAGCGTCGAGGCGTCGAGCCCCATGGCCAGCGCCAGGTCGCTCGGCCGCAGCGGCCCCAGGTGCATGACGTGCGACAGCAACGAGTACTGCGTGGTCTTCAGGCCGCTCTTGGCGACCTCGGCGTCGTAGTGGCGGGCGACGTGGCGCAGCAGGTGCCGCAGTCGGAAATTGGTACAGCCTTGCGGCTTTGCGATAGCATCCATCCGAACGATTGTAGCTACAATCATTGTATATGCAACCTTTGAGAGCAATCAAATGACAGCGACGGATCAACTGGCGGCCTGGATCGCCGAGGAAGAGGCGATTGCCGAGCGCATGAACGCAGGCCCCGGCCCCGGCGTCGCGCGGCCCGAACAGATCGCCGGCAAGACCGGCCTCGAAATGATGGAAGCCATGCTGCGCGGCGACATCCCCTACGCCGCCATCGCCAAGACGCTGGATTTCTCGCTCATCTCGGTCGCCCCGGGCCGGGCCGTGTTCCAGGGCACGCCGCTGGCGCAGCATCTGAACCCGATGGGCACCATCCACGGCGGCTGGTTCGCCACACTGCTCGATTCCGCGCTGGGCTGCGCGGTCCACACGATGATGCCGGCCGGCCGCGGCTACACCACGGCCGAGCTCGGCGTGAACCTCGTGAAGGCGCTCACGCCCAAGGTGAAGCGCGTGCGGGCGGAAGGCAAGGTCATCCACTGCGGGCGCCAGCTCGCGACCGCCGAGGCGCGGCTGGTGGGCGCCGACGGCACGCTCTATGCGCACGCGACCACCACCTGCCTGGTGTTCGAGACAGCGCCGCGCGGCGAGTAGGCCTTTCGCCTGTAGGTTCAAAGGCGGAGCGCGGGCCCTCCAAACTGATAATGATTCGCATCGCCATTCGCGGGGAGCGGGTGCCGATGTCTTTTCATCTTTGCATCCGGAGGAGTTCCCAATGACCGCAAGCGTACGCGCGCTGACCTGCATCGCCGCAGCCACCTGCCTGGCCGCCGCCCTGCCCGCCCACGCCGCCGAGGAAGTCACGCTCTACACCACGCGCGAGGCCGGCCTGGTCCAGCCGCTGCTCACCGCCTTCACTTCGCAAAGCGGTGTCAAGGTCAACACGGTGTTCGTCAAGGACGGCCTGCTCGAACGCGTCAAGGCCGAGGGCACGCGCTCGCCGGCCGACGTGCTGATGACGGTGGACATCGGCAACCTGATGGACCTGGTCGACGGCGGCGTCACCCAGCCGGTGAAATCGGCGGCGCTCGAATCGGCCATCCCGGCCAACCTGCGCGGCGCCGACGGCCAGTGGTTCTCGCTCTCGATGCGCGCGCGCGTGCTCTACGCCGACAAGAGCCTGCCGCTCACCTCCTTCCGCTACGAGGACCTTGCGAATCCGAAATACAAGGGCAAGGTCTGCATCCGCGCCGGCCAGCATCCGTACAACACCGCGCTCGTGGCGTCTTTGATCGCGCACGACGGCGAGGCCAAGGCCGAGCAGTGGCTGCGCGGCGTCAAGGCCAACCTGGCACGCAAGGCCACCGGCGGTGACCGCGACGTGGCGCGCGACATCCTGGGCGGCATCTGCGACATCGGGCTTGCCAACTCCTACTACGTGGGCCAGATGAAGGGCTCGAAGGAAGGCAGCGACGCGCGCAAATGGGGCGATGCGATCAAGGTGATCCGGCCGACCTTCGCCAATTCGAAGAGCGGCGGAACGCACGTCAACATCAGCGGCGCCGCGGTCGCGAAGAGCGCGCCGCAGCGTGCCAACGCGGTCAAGCTGCTGGAGTTCCTGGTGTCGGAGCCTGCGCAGGCCTTCTACGCCGAGACCAACTACGAATACCCGGTGCGCAAGGGCGTGGCCCTCGATTCGATCATCGCCTCCAGCATCGGCGAGCTGAAGGTCGACCCGCTGCCGATCACCGAGATCGCCAAGTACCGCAAGCAGGCCAGCGCGCTGGTGGACAAGGTCGGTTTCGACCAGTGACGGGGTCGAGGCCGGTCGGGCCGGTCTGGCGGGTTGCATCGATCGCGATCGCGCTTGGCGTCCTCGCGCCCGTCCTCAGCCTGGCCTGGCTCGCCCTCGGTTCGAGCTTCGCGCACTGGACGCAGCTGGCGCAGCACGTGCTGCCGCAGGCCGCGCTCAACACAGCGCTGCTGCTGGCCGGCGTGGGCGTGGTGGTGCTGGTGATCGGCACCGGCTGCGCCTGGCTGGTCACGGCCTGCGACTTCCCGGGCCGGCGCGTGCTGCACTGGGCCCTGCTGCTGCCGCTGGCCATGCCGACCTACATCGTCGCCTTCGCCTACCTCGACCTGCTGCATCCGATCGGCCCGGTGCAGGGCGCGATCCGCTGGGCGCTCGGCTTCGACAGCCCGCGCCAGTTTCGCCTGCCCGACCTGCGCTCGATGCCGGGCGCGATCTTCGTGCTCGGCTTCGTGCTCTATCCCTATGTCTACATGACCGCGCGCGCCATGTTCATGACCCAGCCCGCCCACTTGATGGAAGCGGCGCGCACGCTGGGCGAAAGCCGCGGCGGCGCCTTCTTCCGCGTCGCGCTGCCGCTCGCCCGGCCGGCGCTGGCGGTGGGCCTGAGCCTGGCGCTGCTGGAGACCCTCAACGACATCGGCGCCTCGGAGTTCCTCGGCATCCAGACGCTGACGGTCGCGGTCTACACGACCTGGATCACGCGCTCCGACCTCGCCGGCGCGGCGCAGATCGCGTGCGCGATGCTCGTCGTGGTGATGGCGCTGGTGCTGCTCGAACGCAACGGGAGGCGCCACCAGCGCTTCGGTTCGGCGCAGCGCATGCGCCCGATCCAGCCGCGCCGCCTGCACGGTGCGGCGGCCTGGGCGGCCAGCGCCGCGACCGCGCTGCCGGTGCTGATCGGCTTCGTCGCGCCGGCGCTCTACCTGGTCTGGGAAACGGCCAAGCGGCTGCGCCAGGGCGGCGGCATCTCCGAAGGCCTGATCGCGAGCCTGGGCAACACGCTCGCGCTCGCCACCGGCGTGACGCTGGCCGCCGTCGCCGCGGGACTGGTGGTGGCCTGGGCGGTGCGCAGCCAGGGCTCGTCGATCAACCGCGCACGCTGGCAGGCGCGCGTCGCCACGCTCGGCTATGCGGTGCCGGGCACGGTGCTGGCCATCGGCCTGCTCACGCCGGCACTGGCCGCGGATGCCGCGCTGGCGACGCTGCTGGGCCAGCGGGGACTGCCGCTGATGAGCGCCGGCATCGTGCTCGTCATCGCCTGCGCGATCCGCTTTCTCGCGATGCCGGTCGGCGGCATCGAGGCCGGGCTGGCCCGCATCCCGCCCGCCCTCGAGCAGGCTTCGCGCCTGCTCGGCGAAACCGCCTCCGGCACGCTGCGCCGCGTGCACCTGCCGCTGTTGCAGCCGGCCATCGCGGCCGGTGCGCTGCTGGTGTTCGTCGATGCGATGAAGGAGCTGCCGGCCACCCTGCTGCTGCGGCCCGCGAACTTCGACACGCTGGCGACCTGGCTCTACGCCGAGGCGGCGCGTGGCACGTACGAAGAAGGCGCCATCGCCGCGCTGGCGATCGTGATCGCGGGACTCTTGCCGGTGATCCTCCTGGCGCGCAACCAACTGGGCGCGCGGCCGGAGGTTACCCAGTGAGCGCGACGCTGCAACTCGACGGCGTGCGCATTGCCTACGACGGCGCGCGCGGACTGCACACCGCCGTCGACGATTTCTCGCTCGCGCTCGAGGCCGGCCGCATCGGCTGCCTGCTGGGCCCCTCGGGCTGCGGCAAGACAACGGTGCTGCGCGCGATCGCGGGCTTCGAGTCGGTGCGTGCGGGCACGGTGCGGCTCGGCGACAAGGTCTTGTCCTCGTCCCGCATCCATCTGCCGCCGGAGCAGCGCCACGTCGGCATGATGTTCCAGGAGTACGCGCTGTTCCCGCACCTCACGGCGGCGCAGAACGTGGGCTTCGGCCTGCGCCGTCTTGCGCGCGCAGACCGCGAGGCGCGCGTCGCCGCGATGCTCGCGCTGGTCGGCCTGGCCGAGGCCGGCGAGCGCTACCCGCATGAGCTCTCGGGCGGACAGCAGCAACGCATCGCGCTGGCCCGCGCGCTTGCGCCGGCGCCGGCGCTGCTGCTGCTCGACGAGCCTTTTTCCAATCTCGACGCCGGCACGCGCGAACGCCTCGCGGCCGAGGTGCGCGAGATCCTGAAGACCGCCGGCCAGACAGCCGTGCTGGTCACCCACAACGAAGCCGAGGCCGAAGCCATGGCCGATCACATCGGCGTCATGCACAACGGCCGGCTCGTGCGCTGGACCGCCGCGGCGGGCACATAGGCTTTTTAAGAAAAGGTTATCGAGGCTGGCAAGAATCCCGCCATGACCTCTCAACTCACCCTCGTCAGCCACCTGCTGTGCCCTTACGTCCAACGCGCAGCGATTGCGCTCGCCGAGAAAGGCGTGGCCTTCGAACGCATCGTCATCGACCTCGCGAACAAGCCGGACTGGTTCGTCGCCATCTCGCCGCTCGGCAAGGTGCCCCTGCTGCGGGTGCCGCAGCCTGGCGGCAAGGAAGCCGTTCTGTTCGAAAGCAACGTGATCTGCGAGTACCTCGAGGAAACGCAGCCTGGCGCCCGCCTGCATCCCGAAGACCCGCTCACGCGTGCCGAGCACCGGGCATGGATGGAGTTCGGCTCGGCGATCCTCGTGGATCTGTGGGGCTACGAAACCACGCGCGACGCCGAAGTGTTCGAACAGAAGCGCCAGGCGCTCACGGCCAAGTTCGAGCGCGTCGAGGCAGCACTCGGCGACGGCCCCTACTTCGCCGGCAAGTCCTTCAGCCTGGTCGATGCCGTCTTCGCGCCCATCTTCCGGTACTTCGACGTGTTCGACCTGATCAGCGATTCGCGCGTCTTCGACAGAACACCCAAGGTGCGCGCCTGGCGCCAGGCGCTGGCGGAACGCCCGAGCGTGCGCAATGCCGTGGTCCCGGAGTACGCGCAGCATCTCCAGGCTTTCCTCGAGAAACACGAAGCGCACTTGCTGACACTCGCCAAGGCTTGAGCCGACAATCGCCTACACAACAACTCTGCACCCCCACGAGATGCGACTCCTCCACACCATGCTGCGCGTCGGCAACCTCCAGCGCTCGATCGATTTCTACACCCAGGTGCTCGGCATGCAACTGCTGCGCACCTCCGAGAACCCCGAGTACAAGTACAGCCTGGCCTTCGTCGGCTACGAGGGCAATCCGGCCCAGGCCGAGATCGAGCTGACCTACAACTGGGGCACCGAAAGCTACGAACTCGGCACGGCCTACGGCCACATCGCGCTCGGCGTGCCCGATGCGTATGCGGCCTGCGACAAGATCAAGGCCGCCGGCGGCAACGTCACGCGCGAGGCCGGCCCGGTGAAGGGCGGCACCACGGTGATCGCTTTCGTGACGGACCCGGACGGCTACAAGATCGAGCTCATTCAACGGGCGGAAAGCGCGTCCGGCGCCGGTTTGCGCTAGCAGCCGAGCAGATCGGCCAGCGCGCAGATGTCGCGCGCGTGCAGCGTGTTGTCCACGCGCGGCGACACGTCCTTGGGCCGCGCCGGCCCGAACTCGTTCGGCCGCTCGATGTAGCCGCTGCGCAGACCGCAAGCCCGCGCGGCTGCGAGATCGTCGTGATGCGCCGCCGCCAGCATGACCTGGCTGGGCGTGACGTCGAACACCGCGGCCACGCCGAGGTAGGTGCGCGGGTCGGGCTTGTACGCCTTGAACACCTCGGCCGACAGCACGCAGTCCCAGGGCAGGCCCGCGTTCTTGGCCATCTCGGTCAGGAGGCCGATGTTGCCGTTGGACAGCGTGCAGATGATGTACTTGCGCTTGAGCCGCGCGAGCCCTTCCACCGCATCCGGCCAGGCCGGCAGCCGGTGCCAGGCCTTGTTGAGTTCACGTTTGCGCGCCGGCTCCATGTCGCTCATGCCGAAGTCGCGCAGCACGCTTTCGAGAATGCCCATGTGGAGTTCGTCGAGCAGCGTGAAGCCGCCCTCGCCGGCTGCGAGCCGCTCCATCACGCTCTTCATCGCCGGCTGGTAGCCCGCGCGCCAAGCCAGCGCGAAGGCGCCGCCTTCGATGCCGGGAATGATGCGCTCGGCCTCGGCGGCGATGCCGCTGTACCAGTCGACCACGGTGCCGAAGACGTCGAAGGCGATGACCTTGAGATCGTTGCTGTCGTTCATGGATCAATTAAGACGCGAAAAGTCAGTAGCCCCATTCGAGGAACACCACGGAACCGGCTTCGCCGGGCCGTCGGTGTTGCCCCCGGTGAGGGGGTGGGCGGCCACACGAAGTGGGCCAACCTGGGGGAGAGCTTAGCGCGTGAGCTGGCTGGCCTCGCGTGCCAGCGCCTCGATGCGCCCCCAGTCGCCGGCCGCGATCGCATCCGTCGGCACGATCCACGAGCCGCCCACGCAGGCCACGTTGGCGAGCGCCAGGAACTCGGGCGCGTTGCCGAGCTGGATGCCGCCCGTGGGGCAGAACTTCACTTCGCCGAAGGGTCCTTGCCAGGCCTTGAGCATCGCCAGGCCGCCGGCCTGCACTGCAGGGAAGAACTTGAGTTCGGTGAAGCCGTCTTCCTGGGCCAGCATGATCTCGCTGCCGGTCGCGACGCCGGGCAGGAGCGGCAGGCCGAGGTCGTGGCAGGCCTTGCCGACCGAACGCGTGTAGCCCGGGCTGACGCCGAACTTCGCGCCCGCCAGCGCCGAGGCCTGGGCATCGGCGGCGCTGCGGATGGTGCCGGCGCCGGGCACGGCCTCGGGCACCTCTTTGGCGATGATCTCGATGCATTCGAGCGCCTCGCGCGTGCGCAGCGTCACCTCGAGCATGCGGATGCCGCCGGCGACAAGCGCGCGCGCCAGCGGGACCGCGTCCTTGACGTCGTGCAGCACGATCACCGGGATCACGGGGGCGTCGCGCATCACGTCGATGGCGGACAGGGTGGGATTCACAGCCATGTGCAGGCTCCTTCTTCGGCAGTCAATGCGTTGCGGCGCATGCCGGCGAACAGGTCGCGGCCCAGGCCCTGGCCGTTGGCTGCGCGCTGATCGTCGGGCATGGTCGCACTTTTTCTCTCGGCCCACTCGTCTTCAGGCAGCAGCACGGCCAGCGTGCCGGCGACCGCATCGAGCCGGATCAGGTCGCCGTCGCGCACCTTGGCGAGCGGGCCGCCGGCGGCGGCTTCGGGCGAGACGTGGATCGCGGCCGGCACCTTGCCCGAGGCGCCGCTCATGCGGCCGTCGGTCACCAGCGCCACGCGGAAGCCCTTGCCCTGCAGTACCGACAAGGGCGGCGTGAGCTTGTGCAGCTCGGGCATGCCGTTGGCCTGCGGACCCTGCCAGCGCACCACGCAGATGACGTCGCGTTCGAGCTCGCCGGCGGTGAAGGCGTGCTGCAACTCGGCCTGCGAATCGAAAACCCGTGCCGGCGCCTCGATCACGTGCCGGTCGTCCGGCACCGAGGACACCTTGATCACGCTGCGGCCGAGGTTGCCGTTCAGGAGCTTCAATCCGCCGGTGGCGCTGAAAGGGGTCGAGGCCGGGCGCGCGACCGCTTCGTTCTTCGAGGGCGCGGCGGCGTGCCATTTCAGCGCGTGTTCGTCCGACGGCGCGCCGGCCAGGGTCGGAATGCCGGCGAACTCGCGCAGGCCGCCTGCGCGCACGGTGAGCACGTCGGCATGCATCAGGCCCGCATCGAGCAATTCGCCGATCACGAAGCCCGGGCCGCCCGCGGCCTGGAACTCGTTGACGTCGGCGCTGCCGTTGGGATAGACCCGCGTGAGCAGCGGCACCACGTCCGACAGCTCGGAGAAATCGTTCCAGTCGATCAGGATGCCGGCGGCGCGCGCCACGGCGACCCAGTGGATCAGGTGGTTGGTCGAGCCGCCGGTGGCCAGCAGCGCGGCCATGGCGTTGACGATCACGCGCTCGTCGACGAGCTCGCCGATCGGCGGCACGGCAAACGATGCATCGGAGGCGCGGCCCAGCACCGTGCGCACCGCCTCGCGCGTGAGCGCCTCGCGCATCGCATCGCCGGGCTGGATGAAGGCGGTGCCCGGCACGTGCAGGCCCATGGCTTCGAGCAACATCTGGTTGCTGTTGGCGGTGCCGTAGAACGTGCAGGTGCCCTGCCCGTGGTAGGCGGCCATCTCGGCATCGAGCAGGCCCTGGCGGCCGACCAGGCCCTGGGCCGCCTGCTCGCGCACCTTGGACTTGGCGCTGTTCGACAGGCCCGAGGGCATCGGCCCCGCGGGCACGAAGACGGTCGGCAGGTGGCCGAAGTGCAGCGCGCCGATCAGCAGGCCCGGCACGATCTTGTCGCACACGCCCAGCAGCAGCGCGGCGTCGAACATGTCGTGCGTGAGCGAAACCGCGGTGCTCATCGCGATCACGTCGCGGCTGAACAGGCTCAGCTCCATGCCGGGCGTGCCCTGCGTGACGCCGTCGCACATGGCCGGCACCCCGCCCGCGACCTGCGCGGTGGCGCCGAGGCGGCGCGCCTCGTGCTTGACGATGTCGGGATAGCCCTGGTACGGCGCATGGGCCGAGAGCATGTCGTTGTAGGCCGTGACGATGCCGATGTTGGGTGCGCGCTCGGCCACGACCCTGAGCTTGTCGTTGGCCGGGATGCCGGCCACGGCATGCGCCACGTTGGCGCAGCCCATGCGGTCGGAACCGCGGTCTCGGCTGCCGGTCTGGGCCACGCGTTCGAGGTAGGCGGCACGAAGGTCGCGGCTGCGCGCACGGATGCGCTCGGTGACGTCGCGGACTGTGGGATGTGTAGTCATGGGTGCTTCACTGTGCAGCAGGGACGTTCGTGGGACGCTGCCACGCGCCGTTGGCGTGGACATGCATCGTACCAAGCCGACAAGACCATCACAGCGTCGTCGACCCGTCCAGCCGCACGTGCGCGTGCGGCTTCAGCCGTTGCCGCAGACGGCGCTAGTCGACCAGCTTGACCTCGACGCGACGCGCCGCGGCGTTGCTGCCCGAGCCGGCAGTGACGGCGGGCTTCTGCAGATCGATCTTTGCAGCCGGCACGCCCAGCCCGGTAAGCACATCGCGCACCATCTCGGCGCGCTTCTTCGCCAACTGCTCGTTGAGGGCTGCGTCGCCGGTGGTGTCGTGGAAGCCCGAAACCACGGCCTTGCGGCCGGCTTCGACGCCATGGATCACCACCGCCAGCGCTTCGGCCGCGCCGGGCGCGAGGTCGGCGCTGGCGGTCGCGAAGTAGAAGTTCACGACGCCGCCCTGCACGCGGATGCTGGCGCCGTCGGGAATGACCACCGTCACGGTTTCGGTCACGACCGCAAGCGTGGTCGGCGCCGCGGCCGCCACCGGCTTCGCCGCCGCACCGGCCTTGTGGCCCTGGGTGTAGAGCACGATCCCGATCACGAAGAAGATCACCAGTGCGATCAGCCCGAACAGGAAGGCAAGAATGAAGTTCTGCTGGCTGTCGTCGTCTGCGGTTGCTGCCATGGGTCGATCTCCGTAGGAAAGGGGTCGGTAAATAATGGTGCGGTGAACCATGACCGCGAAATTGTAGGTGGCAACCCCGGCCCGCCCGGTTTAGACCCCATGCTCAAGCCCTTGCGCGACCCCCAGCCCATGCTCGAACGCGTGATCGCCGAATGGGGCAGCCACCAGGACTTGTGGATCTTCGGCTACGGCTCGCTGATCTGGCGTCCCGAGTTCGGCTTCATCGAACGGCATCCGGCGCGGGTGCACGGCTGGCACCGCGCGCTCAAGATGTGGAGCCGCGTCAACCGCGGCACGGTCGAGAACCCCGGCCTGGTGTTCGGGCTGCTCTCGGGCGGCAGCTGCCGCGGCATGGTGTTCCGCGTGCCGGCGTCCGACGGACTCGAAACGCTGGGCCGGCTCTGGCTGCGCGAGATGCCGACCGGCGTCTACGACCCCAGGTGGCTCGATTGCACGACCCCGCACGGCTCCGTGCGCGCCCTGGCCTTCACGCTGTCGCGCCGCAGCCCCAACTTCACCGGCAACCTGGACGACGAGCGCTACCGCCACATCTTCGCCAGCGCCACGGGCCGCTACGGCACTTCGCTCGACTACGCGCAGCAGACTTTGCTCGAACTCAGGCGCCACGCCATCCACGATGCGGCACTGGCGCGGCTGGTGCGATTGGCCGAGGCCAAGCTGTCGGAATAGGGAGAAGGCCGACGGCGCAGCGCCGGCGCTCCGGTATACCCTTCGGCTCCTTCCAATCATTCTTCATCCAAGGAGCCGCCATGTCACCTCGTCTCATCGCCCCCGCCCTCGCTCTCGTCGCTGCCAGCCTGCTCGCCGCCTGCGGGACGATGGGGTCCAAGGCGAGCGCCAGCGCCGCCCTGGCGCCGACCGGGGCGATCTCGCCGAATCCGACCATGGGGAACGTGACTTTCACCGCGCTCGACCACGGCGTGCGCGTGGCCGGCGAGGTGCGCGGCTTCGCGCCGGACACCGAGCACGGCTTCCACATCCACGAGAAGGGCGACTGCGGCGACAACGGCAATGCCGCGGGCGGCCACTTCAATCCTGCGGGCGGCGTGCACGGAAAATTCGCCGCCCCCGGCAGCCATGCAGGCGAACTGCCGAGCCTGGTGGCCGATGCGACCGGCGTGGCGCGCTTCAGCGTCGACGTGCATTCGATCTCGCTCACCGACGGCGCGGCCAACAACGTGATCGGCCGCGCGCTGATCGTTCACCGCGACCGCGACGACTTCACCTCGCAGCCGGCCGGCAACTCCGGCCCGCGCATTGCCTGCGCGCTGATCACCCGGCGCTGAGGCGCGCCGCCAGCAGGGACTCGGCCAGCGCGAGCTCCTCGGGGGTGTCGATGTCGGTCAGGATGCCGGCGTCGTCGACCTCGATCTCTGCGACGAGCCTGGCCTCGCGCAGCGCGCGCAGCACGGGCGCCGCGCCCAGAGGGCCCGCCAGTTCGATGAGCCGCGGCCCGCAGGCCGCGCCGAAGCCGACCGGGTGCCCCCGTTCGCCGCGATAGCGCGGCTGCGCCGCTCGCACCGGACCGCCCAGCGCCTGCGCCACCGCCTGCAGGGTCGCGGGCAGCACCAGCGGCAGGTCGCCGGGCAGGATCAGCCAGCCCGCCGCATCGGCCGTCGCGCGCACGGCGGCGGCGATCGAGTCGCCCATGCCGGGATGGCCGGCATCTTCCAGATGCCATGGCAGGCCGCTGGCGCGCACGGCGGCCAGCGTGTGGTCGAGCACCGGCTTGCCGCCCAGCAGCGCCTGGAGCTTGGCGCCGCTGCCGCCGCCCGCGCGGAAACGCTCGCCGCGGCCCGAGGCGAGCACGATCACGGTGGGCGGTCGGGGATCCATGGCGCCAAGTATCCACGCTGGGCATGCGCAACAATGCGGCCATGAATTCCCCCCAAGAAGCACTGGCCGCGCTGCGCAAGAGCTACGAGCGCGCCGAGCTCGACGAAGGCAGCAGCGCACCCGATCCCCTGATGCAGTTCGAGCGCTGGCTCGCCGAGGCCATCGACGCCAAACTGCCCGAGCCCAACGCGATGACGCTGGCCACCGTGGGCGGCGACCTGCGCCCTTCGACCCGCATCGTCCTGATCAAGGGCTACGACGCGCGCGGCATCGTCTGGTACACCAACTACCAGAGCCGCAAGGGCCAGGAGCTCGCCGGCAATCCCTGGGCCGCGCTGCAGTTCCACTGGGTCGAGCTCGAGCGCGTGGTGCGCATCGAGGGCCGGGTCGAGAAAGCCGATGCGGCCGAGAGCGACGCCTACTTCGCCAGCCGCCCGCTCGATTCACGCATCGGCGCCTGGGCCAGCCCGCAGAGCGAGGTGATCAGCGGCCGCGACGTGCTGCTGAAGAACGCGGCCATCCAGGCAGCCCGGCATCTGCTCTCGCCGCCGCGGCCGCCGCATTGGGGCGGCTACCGGCTGGTGCCCGACCGCTGGGAGTTCTGGCAGGGCCGCAAGAGCCGGCTGCACGACCGGCTGCGCTACCGGCGCGAGGATGGGGAGTGGCTAAGGGAACGCCTGGCGCCCTGACGGGCGCTCAAAGCCTCGCCGCCAGCGGCATGACGATGGACAGCGTCACCAGCGCCAGCACCGTCGATACCGCCACGCTGGCGGTCACGAGGTCTTCGGCCGTCTTGTAGCGCTGCGAAAAAAGAAAGACGTTGGCGCCGATCGGCAGTGCCGCGGCCACCACCATGACCTGCAGCGGCAGCCCGCGCAGGCCGAGCAGCCAGCCGATGCCCGCCACCAGCAGCGGGTGCGCCACGTTCTTCACCAGCGCCTGCACCAGCGCGCCGCGCCAGTGGGTGCCGATGGGCGTGAACGCCATCGTGAGGCCGACCATCACCAGCGCGATCGGCCCGAAGGCCTGGCCCAGCAGTGCGATCGGCTTGTCGATGACCTCGGGCATCTGAAGGCCGGTCTGCGCGAACAGCAGGCCGGCGATGATCGGCAGCGGCACCGGGTGAACGATGGCGTTGTAGAACGCACGGCCCAGCGTGTGCAGGATCGGCGGGCGTTCGCCGCCGCTCGTGCTTGCGTTCTCGTGGGCCACCGCGAGTTCGAGCACCAGTGTCGCGCTGGTCAGGAGCACCAGCGAATGCAGCGAGATCAGCGTCAGCAGCACCACCATGCCCTCGGGCCCGAAGGCCAGGCCGATCAGCGCGATGCCGATCATCACGGTGTTGCTGAAGGTATTGGCGAGCGCGAGCACGGCCGCCGTGCGGTTGAAGCCGCGCCACAGCAAGGTGGCCGCGAAGATCAGGCCGGCGGCGATGAAATACGCCGCGACCGGGCGCAGGCTCAGTTGCTCCACGCGCACCGCGCTCATCGAGCGGAACAGCAGCGCCGGCGCGAGCAGCAGGAAGATCAGGTTCGACAGGTCGCGCACCGCGCCGCCGCCGACCCAGGCCCGCCGCCCCGCCACGAAGCCCGCGCCGATGAGAAGAACGACGGGCAAGAGCGACGAAAGGACCGATGAATCCACCGCGGCGAGCATACAGGCGCGCTCGGGTCGACCGGCGCCCGCTTGCTCTGCATATCGTTGTATGCAAAAATATGCACGCAATGCCCATCGCCAAGAACAGCACCCAGGCGCACGCCGCCTACCTGCAAATCAAACGCAACATCCTCGACGGCCGCTTCGGCCGGGAACATCGCCTGCGCGAGATCGAGGTCGCCACGCTGCTGGGCATCGGCCGCACGCCGGTGCGCGAATCGCTCAAGCGCCTGGAAGACGAAGGCCTGCTCACCAACGAACCGCGGCGCGGATTGATGGTCACCTCGCTCGACCAGCAGGCCGTGAGCGAGCTCTATGCGATGCGCGAGGTGCTGGAAAGCGCGGCGGCGTCCTTCGCTGCACGCCATGCCACCGAGGCGGAGATCGCCAACATGGAAGCCATCCTGGCCGAGCACGGTCCGGAGGCCGACCCCGTGGCGCACAACCTCGCCTTCCACCAGGCGATCTACGGTGCCGCGCACAACCGGCACCTGATCCGCTCGCTTCAGTCGCTGACCGACACCACCTACCTGCTGGGCCGCAGCACGCTGGCCTCCCCGCAGCGCGCGGACATCGCGCATCTCGAACACCGCGAACTGCTGGCAGCGATCAAGGCGCGCGACGAGTCGCGCGCCGCAGAGGCAGCCCGGACGCACATCCGCCAGGCGCTGCTCGAGCGCTTGAAGATGCTCAGGCGGAGCTGACCCGCGCGCGGCCGCATCGCGGCCGCTTCTGCCGATTCAACGGAGACAAGATGACCCGACCCCTGCTTCTGCGCCGTGCCGCTCTTTCGGCGGCCGTTTTTCTCGCGCCGGCGCTTGCCGTGGCGCAGGCCTATCCGGCCAAGCCGATCACCCTGATCGTGCCCTTCGCGGCCGGCGGCGGCACCGACAGCATTGCGCGCGACATCGCCAAGTCGCTCGGCGACAAGCTCGGCCAGCCCGTGATCGTCGACAACAGGGGCGGCGGTGGCGGCACCATCGGCGCCAGTTTCGTGGCCAAGGCCCAGCCGGACGGCTACACCCTGCTGTTCGCCACCTCCACCTTCGTCACCAATGCGGCCGCCGAGGCCGGCAGCACGCCTTACAGCATCGAGAAGGACTTCGCGCCGGTCGCGATGATCGGCCGCGGCCCGCTGCTGGTGGTGGCGAACAAGGACCTGGGCGTGAAGAACATCGCGCAGCTGCGCACCAAGGGCGCGGCACTGCCGCAGGGGCTCGACTACTGTTCGGCAGGCAACGGCAGCATCAATCATCTCGCCGGCGAACTGTTCCGGCAGAAGACCCGGCTCGACATGACCCACGTGCCCTACAAGGGCAGCGGCCCGGCCACCGTCGACCTGCTGGCGGGCCGCGTGCAGGTGTTCTTCGCGACGGTGCCGACCATCCTGCCGTACGTGCGCGACAACCGCGTCGACCTGCTCGCAGTGACGGGCGCGAAGCGATCGTCGCTGTTTCCCGATGCGCCGACCATGGCGGAAGCGGGCGTCAAGGACTTCGACATCACGACCTGGTGGGGCGTGCTGGCGCCACCGAAAACGCCGAAAGCGATCGTCGATGCCCTGAACAGCGCCGTCAACGAGGCCGCGGCCAAGGAGCCGGTGCGCGGTCGTCTCGCGCACGAGGGCGCCGACGCGATCAGCGCCTCGCCGGCCGACTTTCAGCGCGCGCTGGCGACCGAGCTCGCGACCTGGCGCAGCGTCGTCAAGACCGCGGGCCTGAAACTCAACTGAGGACGGAGACAGTCTTGAAGAAAAACCTCACGCGCCGCACGCTGCTGCTCGGCGCTGCCGCCGCCGTCGCCGGCCCGGTCATCGCGCAATCCGGCTATCCCGCCAAACCCATCACCGTCATCGTTCCCTATGCGCCGGGCGGCCAGGGCGACGTGTTCGCGCGGCTGGTCGGCGAGCGTCTCGGCACGCGCCTCAAGCAGGCGGTGATCGTCGACAACCGTCCGGGGGCCACCGGCGCGCTGGGCACGCGGCTGGCGGCCAAGGCAAAGGGCGACGGCTACACGCTGCTGCTCGGCCAGACCGGCGAGATGGCGGTCAATCGCTCCGTGGTCAAGCAACTCGGCTACGACCCGGTGCGCGACTTCAAGCCGGTGGTGCTCGTGGGCGACGCGCCGCTGGTGCTGGTGGCGCCGGCGAGCGCGCCCTTCGGCAGCATCCGGGAGCTGGTGAGCGCGGCGCGCGCGAAGCCGGGCTCGCTGAGCTATGCCTCATCGGGCACGGCAACGCCGGGCCATCTGGCGGCGGCAGCGCTCGCGCTCGGCACCAAGACCGACATGGTTCACATCCCGTACAAGGGCGCGGGCCAGGCGATGACCGATCTGCTCGGCAGTCAGGTGCAGCTCTTTTTCTCCAGCGCTTCCGCGGTGATGCCGCACATCAAGTCCGGCAAGCTCAAGGCGCTGGCCGTTTCGACTTCCACGCGGCTGGCCTCGCTGCCGGAGGTTCCCACAGTGGCCGAAACTGTCGTGCCGGGCTTCGCCTTCAGCCTGTGGGGCGGCCTGTTCGCGCCGGCCGAAACGCCCGACGACATCGTTCACCAGCTCAACGTCGCAGTCAACGAGATCCTGGCCGAGCCTGCGATCCGCGAACGCTTCGCGGCCGACGGCAGCGCGGTGCGCCAGAACACGGCGGCCGAATTCGGCGCGTTCCTCCAGCGCGAGATCGCCAAGTACGAGGGCCTGGTCAAGGCCACCGGCATCACGGCCGAATGAATGCATCCGACTCCTCTTCTCCCGCAGAAAGCGCTTCATGAAAATCGTCGTTCTCCCCGGTGACGGCATTGGGCCCGAAACCATGGCAGTCACCGTGTCGGTGCTCAAGGCCGCATCGCAGCGATTCGGCCTGCAACTGGATCTGCAGCACGACATAGCAGGCCACGAGAGCCTCCGGCGCCACGGCGCGACCGTGACCACAGCGCTGCTCGACAAGGTGCGCGCCGCCGACGGCCTGATGCTCGGCCCGATGGCCACCTACGACTTCAAGGACGAGGCCAAGGGCGAGATCAATCCGTCGAAGTTCTTCCGCAAGAGTTTGGACCTCTACGCCAACATCCGGCCGGCGCGCACCTTCAAGGGCATGCCGGCGCGTCTCGGCGAGTTCGATCTCGTGGTGGTGCGCGAGAACACCGAAGGCTTCTATGCCGATCGCAACATCGAATCGGGCGGCAGCGAGATGCTGATCACGCCGGATGTGGTGATCTCGCTGCGCCGCATCACGCGGCTGTGCTGCGAACGCATCGCGCGTTCGGCCTTCGAGCTCGCGATGACGCGCGGCAAGCACGTGAGCATCGTCCACAAGGCCAACGTGCTGAAGATCGGCGACGGCATGTTCATCGACGCCTGCCACCGCGTGGGACGCGATTTCCCCGAGGTGAAGGTCGACGATTTCATCGTCGACGCGATGATGGCGCACGTGGTTCGCGCACCGCAGCGCTTCGACGTGATCGTCACGACCAACATGTTCGGCGACATCCTGTCGGACCTGACGGCGGAGCTCTCCGGCAGCCTCGGGCTGGGCGGCTCGCTGAACGCGGGCGCGGACCATGCGATGGGACAAGCGGCGCACGGCTCGGCGCCGGACATTGCCGGCATGAACGTCGCCAACCCCTTCTCCCTGATCCTTTCGGCGGGCCAGTTGCTCGGCTGGTATGGGCTGCGCAGCGGCGAGCGAGCATTTCTCGACGCGAGCGCCGCGATCGAGGCGACTGCAGCGGCGGCCATCGCGGCCGGCGAGGCGACGCGCGACGTCGCAGGCACGCTGGGCACCCGCGAGACCGGCGAGGCCTTCGTCCGCCGGCTGCTCGCCGACTGAGCTTCTCGTGGCCGATCCGTCCTCGCCATCGCCATCGCCTGCGCTGCCGCCGGATGCGTGCGACTGTCACGTGCACGTGATCGGCCCGCGCGCCGACTATCCGATGGTGGACGACCGCCACTACACACCGGCAGAGGCCGGCGTGGCGGAACTTCGCGCCCATCTTGCGAGCCTCGGGCTCGGACGGGCCGTCATCGTGCAGCCCAGCGTGTACGGCATCGACAACCGCTGCCTGCTCGACAGCCTGACCGCCCTCGAGGGCCGGGCGCGCGGCGTTGCGGTACTGCAGCAGACCATCGACGATGCCGAGATCGACCGGCTCGATGCGGCCGGTGTCCGCGGCGTGCGGATCAATCTCGAAAGCGCGAGCCAGCACGACCCGCGCGCCATGCTGGCACCGCTCGCCGCCTGGGCGCAGCGCGTCGCGCCCAAGGGCTGGCACCTGCAGGTCTATGCGCGATTCGAAGTGATCGCAGCCGCGGCGGAATGGCTGATGCGCCTGCCGCTGCCTGTCGTGCTCGACCATTTCGCGATGATCCCGACCGATGCCGCGCCGGAAGATCCCCGCGTGCAGTCCGTGCTGGCGCTGGTGCGCGAAGGGCCGTGCCACGTCAAGCTGTCCGCGCCCTACCGCATCGCGGGCGGCGACGTCTGCGCACTCGCGCGCGTGCTGGTCGAAACCCGTCCGCACCGCATCCTGTGGGGCAGCGATTGGCCGCACACGAACCGCGAGCCCGGAAAATCCGCGCACGAAACCAGCGCCTACCGGGCCATCGATCCGACACGCCTGCTCGCCGATCTGCACGCGTGGCTGCCCGACGCGGATCTCCGGCGCCAGGTGCTGGTCGCCAATCCGGCGCGGCTCTATGGATTCCACACGCCTGCACGTTCGAACTCCGATGTCTATGATGCATCGACCTCACCAAGGGCCATTCCATGAGCATCCCCACCACCCGCCTCGGCCGCACCGGCCTGACCGTGACGCGTCTCGCGCTCGGCACCATGACCTTCGGCCTGCAGACCGACGAAGCGGTCTCGCACCGCATCCTCGACAAGGCGGCCGAGGGCGGCATCAACTTCCTCGACACCGCCGATGTGTACCCGCTCGGCGGCACGGTCGAGACGACCGGCCGCACCGAGGAAATCATCGGCCGCTGGCTGCAATCGAAAGGCCCGAGCGAACGCCGTCGCTTCGTCGTCGCCACCAAGGCGGTCGGCAAGGTCGGCCCGAACCCGTGGGACCAAGGCGCGTCGCGCAAGCACCTGCTCGACGCGATCGACGCCTCGCTCAAGCGCCTGCAGACCGACCACGTCGACCTCTACCAGTTGCACAGCGATGACCGCGAGACCCCGCTCGACGAAAGCCTCGAGGCGCTCGACGTGATCGTCAAGTCGGGGCGTGCGCGCTACATCGGCGTGTCGAACTTCCTGGCCTATCGCCTCGCGCGCGCGCTCGGCCGCGCCGAGCTGCACAAGCTGACCCGCTTCGTTTCGGTGCAGCCGCGCTACAGCCTGCTGTTCCGCGAGATCGAACGCGAGCTGCTGCCGCTCTCCGCCGAGGAAGGCCTGGGCGTGATCCCGTACAACCCGCTCGCGGGCGGGCTCCTGACGGGCAAGTACAAGGCCGGCGCCAAGCCCGGGGACAACACGCGCTTCACGCTCGGCACGGCCGGCGCGATGTACCAGGACCGCTACTGGAACGAACGCAGCTTCGCGACCGTCGCGCAGCTGCACGCGCTGGCCGACGAGGCCGGGGTGCCGCTGGCGACGCTGGCCGTCGCATGGGTGATGGCCAATCCGCTGGTCACCGCGCCGCTGCTGGGCGCCAGCAGCCCCGAGCAACTCGACGCCACGCTCGCAGCCGCCGAATACAAGCTCGACGCGGACCTGAAGAAGCGACTCGACGACTTGACCGCCGAGTACCGCAAGGGCGACGCGCCCCGCTAGAACTGCGCCCGCAACCCGACCTTCAGGCTGCGCCCCGGCAAGGGCGCATCCGGGAAGGCCGTGGTGGTCAGGACCGAGGTCGCGCTGTAGGCCAGCTTGTTGCTCAGGTTGTCGATGCGCGCGTACCAGGTGAGATTGGTGCGCTGCACCTTCATGCGGTAGGTCAGCGCCGCATTCCACAGCGTGAAGGCATCGGTCTCGCGCGCACCGACGCTCGGCACACGCCGCTGCGCCGCGTAGTGGTCGAAGCCCAGGCGCGCGGTCCATGGCCCGTTGCCGTAGGCCAGCGTGGCGCCCACGCGCGCGGGCGAGATGCGCGGCAGCGGCTCGCCGGTGTCGGTGTTCTTCGCCCGCACCAGGTCGGCACGCCATTCGAGGTCCAGCGAAGAGCCGTCGGCCGGACGCGAGAAGCCGTCGGTGCCCAGCAGCCGCAGATTGCCGCTGGCCTCGATGCCGGTGAAGCGGGCCCGCACGCCGCGGTAGGCGAACTCGTCCACCACGTCGGGGAACACCAGGCCTTGGTCGGTCTCCACCGGTCCGGGGTTGATCTCGCCGTCCTCGCCGCGCAGGTTGCCCGTCGCCGCGAGCCCGATGTAGTTGCGAAAGCGCGTGACGTAGGCGTTCACGCGCGCGTTGTTGGCACCGGACTTCCATTGCGCGCCGAGATCGAAGCCGACCGACTTCTCCTTCTGCAGGTTCGGATCGCCGACCTCCCAGGCCGCGGTCGCGACGTGCGGGCCGTTGGCGAACAGTTCGTAGTCCTTCGGCGCGCGCTCGGTGTAGGCCAGGTTCGAGGTCAGCTGCCATTGCGGCGCCAGGTTGACCAGCGCGCCGAAGGCCGCGCTGTGCGGATTGAAGCTGCGCTCGCCGACCGCGAAGCGCGTGACCTCCGGATCCGGCGAGCCGAGGGAGCGCACCTTGACCTGCTCGGTGCGCGCGCCGAAGCTCAGGCGGCCCCACGAGGTGCCCAATTCTTCGAACAGGAACAGCGCGCGCGCCCGCGTACGGCTGTGCGGCGCAAAGGCCTCTTCGCCGTCGGCCGAGAAGCGGTTGCTCTCGTTGGTGAAGCCGATCAGGCCCTCCAGTCCGCCGATCTTCTGGTGGCGCGCCTCGATACGCAGGTCGTTGCTCTTGTTGGCGAACACGGTGCCGGTCTCGAAGCCTTCGAACTCGGTGTGGCGGTAGTCGGTGTAGCTAGCCTTGGCGTGGACGCTGGTGAAGAAGCCGCCCGGCCGCCATTCGCCTTCGAGCGCGTAGCGGTCGGATTTCATGCCGATGGTGACGTCGTCCTCCGCCACCGTGCCGTAGTTGCTGCGGTAGGTGCTGACCGAGGCGCCGATCCAGCCCTGGTCGAAGAACAGCGAGCCGCCGACGGCGCCGCCGTGCGCGTTGTTGGCCGAGTTGCAGATCTTGCGGGCCAGCCCGGGCCGGCGCGGGTTCTCGCAGGCGAGGTCGATGGGCACCGCGGTGTCGCTCGCGTCGCGGTTGAACGCGTCCACGTGCAGCGCGTAGCGGTCGGTGCCGCCTTCGAGCACAACGCCGCCGCTCTTCTCGCGGCTGCCGCTCGCGTAGCCGAAGTCGGCGCGGCCACCGAAGCCGTCGAGCGGCTCGTTCGGAATGCGGTTGTCGATCACGTTGACCACGCCGCCGACCGCGCTGCCGCCGTACTGCAGCGCCGACGGGCCGCGCAGCACCTCGATGCGCTCGGTGACGAGCGCGTCGACCGGCACCGCGTGGTCATAGCTGAGCGCAGAGGCATCGGGTGCCGCGCCGCCGTTCTGCAGGATGCGGATGCGGTCGCCGTCCTGGCCGCGGATCGACGGCCGGCTGGCGTTCGGCCCGAAGTAGCTGCTGCTCACGCCCGGCAGGCCGTTGAGTGTTTCACCCAAGGTGGACTGGGAGCGCAGCAGCAGCGTGTCGCCGGACAGCGTGGTGGTCGGCGCGATCAGGTCACTGGAACCCAGCGGATTGCCGGTGACGGTGACTTCGGGCAGCGAGGCCTGCGCCCAGGCAGCGCAGGACACAAGGGAAAGAACGGCAACGCCGATGGCGTTGCGCCGAAAAATGGATGGCATGTTGGAACACTCGTTGAATCGATGGAAGACCGGCCGCGGCCCGCAAAGGGGCGCAGCAACCGGCCGGCAAGGCGGATTCAGCGAGTGGGAGGCGGGCCGCGCGCGTCGAACAGCGCGACCCAGCGGGCGAGTGCTTCGCCCTCGAGATATGCAAAGGTGGCCGCCGGCAGCGTGACCGGCAGCAGGAGCGACGGAACGCACAGCGCGGCCGGGCCGTGGGACAACTGGTCGTAGAGCCGGCAGTCGGCGTCGCTGTGATCGCCGAAGAGCGCGGTCAGGCCATGGGTGGCGTGGCTGCCTGCGTCAGCTTGCTTGGCGGCCGCGGCGTGCGCGTGCGCCGTGAGCGGGCTGTGGATCGTGCGGTGCACGAGCCCGAGCGTCGTCGCCATCCACAGCGCGAGCGCCAGCACGCACAACAGGGTGCGGGCTCGGATCGAGCGGCGGGCGAGGTGCATGAAGAAAAGAAGGAACGAAGGCTCAGGACTTCTTGAGCTTCGCCGCAAAGGTCTTCCGGAACTTCTCGACCTTGGGCCCGACCACGAAGGCGCAGTAGCCCTGGTCCGGGTTGTTCAGGAAGTAGTCCTGGTGGTAGGCCTCGGCGGCCGAGTAGTTGGCCAAGGGCTTCACCTCGGTCACGACCGGCGAGCGGTAGGTCTTGCCGGCCTCGATCTCGCGGATCACCTCTTCGGCGACCTGCTTCTGAGCCTCGCTCTCGTAGTAGATGCCGCTGCGGTATTGCGTGCCGACGTCGTTGCCCTGGCGGTTGAGGGTGGTCGGGTCGTGCACCACGAAGAAGATCTCCAGGATCTCGCGCAGCGTGATCTGCGCAGGTTCGAATTCCAGCCTGACCACTTCGGCATGACCGGTGCGGCCGGTGCAGACCTGCTCGTAGCTGGGGTTGACCGTCTCGCCGTTGCAGTAGCCCGATTCGACGTCCACCACGCCCTGCACCCGGTCGAACACGGCCTCGGTGCACCAGAAGCAGCCGCCGCCCAGCACGATGGTTTCGGTTTGCGGTGATGACGAGGACATGGAGACTCCGGCGGTGGAAATTGGCGAATCGTGCATTGTCGCGGCTTGACGGGGCCGGGTACGCTCACTACATTACTAACCCGTCAGTCATTAATAAATCGATGCCCGCTCCGCGTTTCATCAGCGACAAATTCTGCAGCACCGCGCGCGCCAAGCGCGAGCGCCGCAAGGAGGCGCGTCCCGGGGAATTGCTCGAAGCCGCGCTCGATCTGTTCGTCGACAAGGGTTTCGCGGCCACGCGTGCCGAAGAGGTGGCGGCGCGGGCCGGCGTTTCAAAGGGCACCCTGTTCCTCTATTTTCCGAGCAAGGAAGAGCTGTTCAAGGCTGTGGTGATGGAAAACCTGGCCGGCCGCTTCACCGAGTGGAACGCGGAATTTGAGACCTTCGAAGGCAGCACCTCCGAGATGCTGCGCTATTGCATGCGCGTCTGGTGGGAGCGCGTGGGCTCGACCAAGGCCTCGGGCTTGACCAAGCTGATGCTGAGCGAAGGCCGCAACTTCCCCGAGCTGGCCGAGTTCTACCGCCAGGAGGTGGTGCGGCCCGGGCACACGCTCTTGCGGCGCATCCTGCGGCGCGGCATCGACAGCGGCGAGTTCGCGCCGATCGACGTCGACCATGCCATCTATGCGGTCATCGCGCCGATGATCTTCCTGATGCTGTGGAAACACTCGGCCATGATCTGCGTCGACGGCGAGTCCGAACTCGATCCCGAAAAGTACCTTTCGATCCAGGCCGAGACCGTGCTGCACGGGCTCTGCATGCCGCCAAAGGCGGGCGCATGAGACGAAGCTTCAAATGGGCCGCCGCGGCGCTGGTCCTGGTGCTGGTGGGCGGGGCTGTGCTGCGCGCCATCGAAAGCCGCCGCGCCCAACAGGCCGAGGCTTCGAAGTCAGCGCCAACGGAAACCGTGGTCCAGCTCGCGCAAGCCGACGTGGTGCGCGCCGCGCGGCGCCAGCTCGTGCAGACGCTGGCGGTCTCGGGCACGCTCAAGGCAGTCGATTCGGCGCTGGTCAAGGCGCGCGTGGCCGGCGAGCTGACCGGCCTCACGCTGCGCGAGGGCGACACCGTCAAGGCCGGCCAGGTGATCGGGCGCATCGACCCGATCGAATACCAGTCGCGCGTGCGCCAGGCCCAGGAGCAGGCCGACACCGCCCGCGCCCAGGCCGAGGTCGCGCAGCGCACCTACGACAACAACAAGGCGCTGGTGGACCAGGGCTTCATCTCGCGCACCGCGCTCGACACCTCGCAGTCGAATCTCAATGCCGCGCTCTCGACCCATCGCGCGGCGCTCGCCGCGGTGGAGATGGCGCACAAATCGCTCAACGACACCGTGCTCAAGAGCCCCCTCACCGGGCAGGTGGCACAGCGTCTCGCGCAGCCGGGCGAACGCGTCGCGGTCGACGCGCGCGTGATCGAGGTGGTGGACCTGAGCCGCATCGAAGTCGAGGCCACACTCGCCGCGGCCGACTCGGTCGCGGTGCGCGTGGGCCAGCGCGCCGCGCTGCAGATCGAAGGCAGCAACAGCGCCGACCCGGCGAGCAGCGACCGCAAGGTCGGCGCCAGCGTGGTGCGCGTCAACCCGAGCGCGCAGGCCGGCAGCCGCAGCGTGCTGGTGTACCTGCGCCTGGACCGCAGCGAAGGCTTCCGCCAGGGCCTGTTCGCCCAAGGCAGCATCGACGTCGGCCGCATCGATGCGCTCGCCCTGCCCCTGTCCGCAGTGCGCATCGACAAGCCGGCGCCCTATGTGCAGATGGTGATCGAAGGCCGCATCGCGCACCGCGCGGTCCAGCCCGGCCAGCGCGGCCAGGTCGATGGCCAGACGATGGTCGCGGTGCGCGGCATCGAGGACGGCGCCGTGGTCGTGGCCGGCACCGTCGGTCCGCTGCGCGAAGGCACCGCCGTGCGCCTCGCGCCGGTCGCCGCGCCCTGAGCGCGTCATCCCATGTGGTTCACGCGCGTCAGCCTGAAGAACCCGGTCTTCGCGACCATGCTGATGCTCGCGCTGGTGGTGCTCGGCATCTTCTCGTACCAGCGGCTGCAGGTCGACCAGTTCCCGAACATCGACTTTCCGGTGGTGGTGGTGATCACCGAGTACCCGGGCGCCTCGCCGGAGATCGTCGAAAGCGAAGTGACCAAGAAGGTCGAGGAAGGCGTCAACTCGATCGCCGGCATCAACGCCCTCACCTCGCGCAGCTACGAAGGCCAGTCGGTCGTCATCATCGAGTTCCAGCTCTATGTCGATGGGCGCAAGGCCGCCGACGACGTGCGCGAGAAGGTCGCGGCTGTGCGGCCCTTGTTCCGAGACGAGGTGAAGGACCCGCGCGTGCTGCGCTTCGACCCGGCCTCGCGGCCCGTGTGGTCGGTCGCAGTGTTGCCGGACGGCGAGAAGAGCAAACAACCGAGCGCGGTCGAGCTCACGAACTGGGCCGACCAGGTGCTCAAGAAGCGGCTGGAGAACGTGCGCGGCGTGGGCTCCGTGACGCTGGTTGGCGGCACCAAGCGCGAGATCAACATCTACCTGAACCCGCAGGCCATGGAGGCCTTCGGCGTCAGCGCGCAGCAGGTGGTCGAGGCGGTGCGCAACGAGAACCAGGCGCTGCCGGTCGGCGCGGTGCGCTCGCTCGAGCAGGAGCGCGTGGTGCAGGTCGACGCGCGCATGGAGCGGCCGGAGGATTTCGGCAAGATCATCCTGATGCGAAGAGGCGGAGCGCCGATCCGCATCGACCAGGTGGCCACGGTGCGCGACGGCGCGCAGGAGATCGACAGCCTCGCGCTCTACAACGGCCAGCGCACGCTGCTGCTGTCGGTGCAGAAGGCGCAGGACGAGAACACCATCGCGGTGGTCGACGGCCTGGTGAAGGCGATCGCCGACATCCGCCCGCAGCTGCCGCCGGGCGTCAAGCTCGAACCCATCGGCGACGCCTCGCGGCCGATCCGCGTCGCCGTCAACAACGTGCGGCAGACGCTGATCGAAGGAGCATTGCTCACGGTGCTGATCGTGTTCCTGTTCCTGAACTCCTGGCGCTCGACCGTGATCACCGGGCTCACGCTGCCGATCGCGCTGATCGGCACCTTCTGGTTCATGGCGATGTTCGGCTTCACCATCAACATGGTGACGCTGATGGCGCTGTCGCTGTGCGTGGGTCTGCTGATCGACGATGCGATCGTGGTGCGCGAGAACATCGTGCGCCACGTGCAGATGGGCAAGACGCCGTACAACGCCGCGCTCGACGGCACGCAGGAGATCGGTCTCGCGGTGCTGGCGACCACGCTCTCGATCGTCGCCGTGTTCCTGCCGATCGGCTTCATGGAAGGCATCATCGGCAAGTTCTTCCACGAGTTCGGCATCACCATCGTGGCGGCGGTGCTGATCTCGATGTTCGTGAGCTTCACGCTGGATCCGATGCTGTCGAGCATCTGGCACGACCCGGCGATCGACAAGCACAAGAGCCCAACCCCAACCCCACCCGTTCGCACTGAGCTTGTCGAAGTGCCGGGGCCCGGCTTCGACAAGCTCAGCCCGAACGGGGGTGGTGGCGGCTCCTTCTACGACAAGACCATCGGCCGCGTCACCGGCTGGTTCGACCGTGCCACCGACCGGCTCGCCGAGGGCTACCAGGGCATCCTGCGCTGGTCGCTGGTGCACAAGCTCGCGACCTTGTTCGCAGCGCTGGGCATCTTCGTGCTCAGCATCTTCATGGTCCCGCTGCTCGGCACCGAGTTCGTGCCCAAGGCCGACTTCTCCGAAACGGCGATCAACTTCTACACGCCGGTCGGCTCCTCGCTCGAAGTGACCGAGGCCAAGGCGCGCCAGGTCGAAGGCATCCTGCGTGAGATGCCCGAGGTGCGCTACACGCTCAGCACCATCAACACCGGCGACGCGCAGGGCAAGATCTACGCGAGCATCTACGTGCGGCTGGTCGACCGCAAGCTGCGCAGCCGCAGCGTCGACCAGATGTCGGGCGTGCTGCGCGAGCGGCTGCGCGCGGTGCCGGGCATCACGGTCACGCACGTGGGCCTGCGCGACTCGGTCGGCGGCAACAAGGTCATCGAGTTCTCGCTGCAGGGCCCCGACCTGCAGGAACTCGACCGGCTCACGCAGCGCGTGATGGAGGCGATCCGCCCGATCCCCGGACTGGTCGATCTCGATTCGAGCCAGAAGCCCAACAAGCCGACCGTGAGCGTGGTGATGCGGCGCGATGCCGCCTCCGACCTCGGCCTGGGCGTGGCGCCGGTGGCGAACGCGCTGCGCACGCTGGTGGCCGGCACCACGGTGGGCAACTGGCGCGCACCCGACGACCAGACCTACGACGTCAACGTGCGGCTCGCGCCCGAGGTGCGCAACGCACCGGCCGACCTTGCGCGCCTGCCCTTCGTCAGCACCGCCATGGGCGCCAATGCCGACGGCTCCAGCCGCATCGTGCGGCTGCACCAGGTGGCCGAGGTGCGCGAATCGACCGGGCCGAACCAGATCAACCGGCGCGCGCTGGCGCGCGAAGTCAGCATCAACGCCAACGTGGCCAACCGCTCGGCCGGCGAAGTCTCGGCCGACGTCCGCACGGCGCTGGCCGGCATCGCCTTCCCGCCGGGCTACGGCTGGCAGTTCAGCGGCTCGACCAAGAACATGCAGGAGTCCTTCGGCTATGCGGTGTCGGCGCTGGCGCTCGCGATCATCTTCATCTACATGATCCTGGCCAGCCAGTTCAAGAGCTTCCTGCAGCCGCTGGCGCTGATGACGGCGCTGCCGCTCACGCTGATCGGCGTGGTGCTGGCGCTTCTGATGTTCCGCTCGACGCTCTCGATGTTCTCGATCATCGGCATCGTGATGCTGATGGGCCTGGTGACCAAGAACGCCATCCTGCTGGTCGACTTCGCGATCCGTTCGCGCGAGCCCGGCATCGCGGCCGATGGCACGCCGGTGCCTGGCCTGCCGCGTGCCGAAGCGCTGCTGCTGGCGGCGCGCGTGCGGCTGCGCCCAATCCTGATGACCACGCTGGCCATGATCTTCGGCATGGTGCCGCTGGCCTTCGCGATCAGCGAGGGTTCGGAGCAGCGCGCGCCCATGGGCCAGGCCGTGATCGGCGGCGTGATCACCTCCTCGCTGCTGACGCTGGTGGTGGTGCCGGTGGTCTATTGCTACATGGACGACCTGGCGAGCTGGGCCCGGCGGCGCTGGCAGGGCAAGAAGCCGGTCATGCGCGCGGCCGACACTGTGGAGCCGGCGCCTAAAATTGAAGGTTTGTCTTGATTGGCCTGTCTCGTACGAGGAAAACGCACATGAACCCCCCAACCGACCTGGAGCGCCTGCGCTTCAACATGATCGAACAGCAGATCCGCCCCTGGGACGTGCTGGACTTAGAAATCCTGGACCTGCTGGCGCAGATCCGCCGCGAAGACTACGTGCCCAAGGCGCACCGCGCCCTGGCCTTCTTCGACATGGAGCTCCCGCTGGAGGGCGCCAGGACGAAGGAACCCGGCCAGTACATGCTCTCGCCCAAGGTGGAAGCCCGCATGCTGCAGGACCTGCACGTGCAGAAGCATGAATCGGTGCTCGAGATCGGCACCGGCTCCGGCTTCATGGCCGCGCTGCTGGCCCATCGCGCCGCGCAGGTGCTGACGCTCGAAATCGACCCGGGCCTGGCCGCCGTCGCGACGCAGAACCTGCGCCGCAACGGCGTCGACAACGTCGAGGTGCGCAACGCCGACGGCGCCGTGCCGCTGCCCAGCGGCCCGACCTTCGACGTGATCGTGCTCAGCGGCTCCGTCGCGCGCCTGCCGCAGAGCCTCATGAGCTCGCTCAAGATGGGCGGGCGGCTGGCGGGCATCGTGGGCGACGAGCCGATGATGCGTGCCCATTTCGTCACGCGTGTCGGCGAAGGCAAGTGGGACATCCTGCAGCCCTGGGACACCGTCGCGCCGCGCCTGCTGAACTTCACGGCGCCTTCGCGCTTCAACTTCTGAGCCGGCCGCATTCCATGATCGACCAGATCCGCCCGACGGAACTCGCCGACTGGTTCGCCCGCGACGCGGGCGCGGCGCCGGTGCTGCTGGACGTGCGCGAGCCGTGGGAACGGCAGACCGCGAGCGTGACGCCGCAAGGCTTCGCACTGGTGGCGATCCCGATGAACGAGATCCCGGCGCGCCTTTCCGAACTCGACCCGGCGCAGCGAATCGCCTGCCTCTGCCACCACGGCGCGCGCAGCCAGCGCGTGGCCGCCTTCCTGGTCCAGAACGGCTTTGCCGAGGTGGCGAACATCGCCGGCGGCATCGACGCCTGGTCGGCCCAGCAGGACCCTGCCGTTCCGCGTTACTGATTTTCGAAATCCCAAGGACATTCAATGCCCGTGCTCCGGCTTCTTCCCCTCTCGGTGGCGCTCGCCACCGCGTTCGCGCTGCCGGCTCACGGCCAGAGCCTGATCGACCTCTACGAATCGGCGCGCGGCTACGACGCGACCTACCAGGCCGCCCGCTCGCAATACGACGCCAGCCTGGCGCGTGCGGCCCAGGCCAAGGCCGGCATCCTGCCCGCGGTCGGGCTGTCGGCCGGCGCCCAGCGCACCGAACTCGACATCGACACGCCTGCCACCAACACCTCGCGCGGCTTCAACACGCAGAACGTCGGCATCAACGCGACCCAGCCCCTCTACAGGCCGGCCAACTGGGCCACCTACGAGCAGGGCAAGCGCCAGGCCGACATCGCGCAGGCGGTGCTGACCACGGCCGACCAGGACCTGGTGGTGCGCGTGAGCCAGGGCTATTTCGACGTGCTCTCGGCGCAGGACAGCCTGGCGCTGGTGCGGGCGCAGAAGATCGCCGTGGCCGAACAGCTCGCATCGGCCAAGCGCAATTTCGAGGTCGGCACTTCCACCATCACCGACAGCCGCGAAGCGCAGGCGCGCTACGACCTCGTGGTGTCGCAGGAGATCGCGGCGGAGAACGACCTGCATGTCAAGAAAATCGCGCTCGACCAGCTGGTCGGCCGCCCCGGCAGCGTGCCCGTGCCGCTGGCCGCGCCGGTGGTGCTGCCCGAGGTGATGCCGGCCGACATGAACGCCTGGGTTGCGCAGGCCGAGGACGTGCATCCGGCAATCCGGCAGGCACGCCTGGGCGTCGACGTGGCCACGCTCGAAGTGCGGAAGGCCGAGGCCGGCCACAAGCCCACGATCGACGCCAACCTGGGCTACAACGTCACCAACAACCCGCAGGGCACCAGCACCACCACGGGCCGCTCGCGCATCAACGCCGCGACCGTCGGCGTGGTGTTCAGCCTGCCTTTGTTCGCCGGCTACGCGACCGAGAACCGCATCAAGGAAACGCTGGCACTCGAGGATCAGTCGCGCTCGGTGCTCGAATCGACGCGCCGCAGCGTGACGCAGGCCACGCGCGCGGCCTATCTCGGGCTGGTCTCGGGGGCCGGGCAGGTGAAGGCTCTCGAAGCCGCCGAGGCCTCCAGCCAGAGCGCGCTCGACGCCAACCGCCTCGGCTACCAGGTGGGCGTGCGCATCAACATCGACGTGCTCAACTCGCAGAGCCAGCTGTTCCAGACCAAGCGCGACCTCGCGTTCTCGCGCTACAACGTGCTGCTGGGCAATCTCAAGCTGCGGCAGGCCAACGGCACGCTGACGCCGGACGATCTGCGTGCGATCAACGGCACGCTCGCCACCGACGGGCGTCCTGCCGTCGACAGCACCGCCACGCCGGCGCAGCCGCCGGCGTCGCAACAGCAGCAGCCGCGTGTGCCGCCGCCTGTGACCACGCCGATCCCCGTGGTGCCGCCGGTCCAGGTGCCGCCTTTCAACCCGCAGCCGCCGGTCATGCCTTCGCCGCCACCGCCGCCGGTGATCCTGCCGCCTGGCAGGTAAGTCCAACACGCCCTGCCCACCCACCCCCGTTCGGGCTGAGCTTGTCGAAGCCTTGCCCAGGCCCTTCGACAAGCTCAGGGCGAACGGAGGGAGGGGCAGTCAGGGCGAACGGAGGCAGGCGCAGAAGGCGATCTATTCGAGCCGCGGCTCGGCCCGCTCCTCGATCTCGACCGGCTCTGCGGCCTCCGCAATCGCCAGCACCGCCGCCGCCGTGCGCTGCGCTGCCCCGCGGTTCGAACCGGCGAAGGCCAGCGCTGCTTCCGCCATCGCTTCGCGCCGTTCCTGGTTCTCGACCAGCTTGAGCGCCGCCGTGACCGCGTGTTCCATGTCTTCCACCCGCAGCGAAGCACCGGCCGATAGCGACAGCGCGGCCGCCTCGGCGAAGTTGAAAGTCGAGGGTCCCATGATCACCGGACAGCCGCAGGCGGCGGCCTCGATCAGGTTCTGCCCGCCCAGCGCCTCGAAGCTGCCGCCCAGCAGCGCAACGTCGGCCAGGCCGTAGTAGAGCGCCATCTCGCCGAGCGAATCGCCGAGCCAGATTTCGGCCTGTGCCGGTGCGCCGGCGGCGCTGCGTCGCGCCACCGCGAAGCCATGCGCCTCGACCAGCGCGGCGACCTCGTCGAAGCGCTGCGGATGGCGCGGCACGATCATCCATTGCACGTCGTGCACCCGCTTGGCGATCGACTGCACCGCATCCTGCGCCGGCGGCACCGGCGCCAGCGCGCCGAAGCGCTTGAGCACTTCGAGCAGCTGCGCCTCCTCGCCGTCGCGCGAACTCGCGAGCACCACCACCGGGCGCGGCAGCGCGTCGCGCAGCCGGGTCGCCGCCGCGAGCTGGCGGGCATCGGGCGTGGCGTCGAACTTGAGATTGCCGAACACGCCCGCCACCTTGGCGCCGAGCGAGACCAGCCGGTGCGAATCGGCCTCGGTCTGCGCCCAGACCGCGGCCAGCGCCGAGTACGCGGGCCGTGCGAGCCAGGCCAGGCGCTCGGCCGAAGCCAGCGAGTTCTCGTTCAGGCGCGCATTGGCCAGCACGAGCGGAATGCCGCGTTCGGCGCAGGCGGCCGCCATCTCGGGCCAGACCTCGGTCTCCATCAGCACGCCGATGCGCGGCTGGAAGCGGTCCAGGAAGCGCGCCACCGCGTCGGGCGCGTCCCAGGGCTGCCAGACCTGCAGATCGCCGTCCGCGAGCAGCTTGGCGCCCTCTTCGCGGCCGGTAGCGGTGCCGTGGGTCAGCAGGATCGGGATGCCCGCGTACTGGCGCCGCAGCTCGTCGATCAGGATGCCGGCAGCGCGCGCCTCGCCGAGCGAGACGGCGTGGATCCAGCACCAGCCGGTGCCGGTCGCGGCTTCGTCATAGTGGCCGAAGCGCTCTTCGACCGCATGCGCATAGCCGGGCTCGGCCACGGCCCGCCGCCGCAGCTTGCGCCGCACCAGCGGTTGCGCAAGGGAAGTGAAGACGCCGTAGAGGCGCAGCAGCAACGAACGCACGCTGAGCGGATTCAGTGCGCGGCTTCGGCGAGCGTGGCGTCGGGCTTGACGCTCTTCAACAGCGCCAGCATCTCCTTCTGGATGCGGTCCAGCGCCGCCTGGGTCTGGCCCTCGAAGCGCAGCACCAGCACCGGCGTGGTGTTGGAGGCGCGGATGAGCCCGAAGCCGTCGGGCCAATCGACGCGCACGCCGTCGATGGTGGAGACCTTGGCCGGCGCATCGAACCTGGCCGTCTTCACGAGCTGGTCGACCACCGCGTGCGGCTCGCCCTCGGCGCACTTGACGTTGAGCTCGGGCGTCGAGAAGCTGGTCGGCAGTGCGTTGAGCGTGTCGCTCGCATTCGGCGTCTTGCTCAGGATCTCCAGCAGCCGGCAGCCGGCGTAGGTGCCGTCGTCGAAACCGAACCAGCGCTCCTTGAAGAAGATGTGGCCGCTCATCTCGCCGCCCAGGGGCGAGTTGATTTCCTTCATCTTGGCCTTGATCAGCGAGTGGCCGGTCTTGTAGATCAGCGGCTTGCCGCCGGCGGCCTCGATCGCCGGGCCCAGGCGCTGCGAGCACTTGACGTCGTAGACGATCGTGCCGCCCGGCACGCGCGAGAGCACGTCCTGCGCGAACAGCATCATCTGGCGGTCGGGGTAGATGTTCTGCCCGTCCTTGGTGACGATGCCCAGGCGGTCGCCGTCGCCGTCGAAGGCCAGGCCCAGCTCCGCGTCGCCGGCTGCCAATGCCGCGATCAGGTCCTTGAGGTTCTCGGGCTTGCTCGGATCGGGATGGTGATTGGGAAAGTTGCCGTCGACCTCGCTGAAGAGCTCGGTCACCTCGCAGCCGATGGCGCGCAGGATGCCCGGGGCCGAGGCGCCGGCGATGCCGTTGCCCGAATCGACCACGATCTTGAGCGGGCGCGCGAGCTTGATGTCGCCGACGATCCGCTTCGTGTAGTCCTCGGTCACGTCGACCTTGCGCACGCTGCCGCCGGGTGCGAGCTTGGCGCTGTCGGCCTCCATCACCTTGTACAGGCCCTGGATCTCGTCGCCGTAGATGGCGCGGCCGGCCATCACCATCTTGAAACCGTTGTAGTCCTTGGGGTTGTGGCTGCCGGTGACCTGGATGCCGCTCGTGGCCAGCGTGTTGGCCGCGAAATAGAGCATCGGGGTCGTGACCGCGCCGACGTCGATGACTTCGATGCCGGTGGCCACGAGGCCGCGGATCAGGGCTTCCACCAGCGCGGGGCCCGAGAGGCGCCCGTCGCGCCCCACTGCCACCGCTTTTTCGCCGGCTGCGCGTGCCGCGCTGCCGAACGCCTTGCCGAGCGCCTCGGCAACCTCGGCATCGAGCGTGGTGGGCACGACGCCGCGGATGTCATAGGCCTTGAAGATCGATGCGCTGAGCTGCATGGGCTTCCTTTGAAAGTTCACAAACTGAAGACCATTGTAGGCATTGCGTTCGCGAGCCAGATGTCCGGAAATGGCTACTTCTGCAAGCCGAGACTCCTATCATTCCCTCCCATGCTCACCGCAACCATCTCCACCGCCGGACTCGAGAGCGACGCCTGCTACCTGGCGATGAAGGCCCATGATGCGCGCTTCGACGGCTCCTTCTTCACCGGCGTGACCTCCACCGGCGTCTACTGCCGCCCGGTCTGCCGCGTGAAGATGCCGCGGCGCGAGAACTGCCGCTTCTTCCGGCACGCCGCGCAGGCCGAGGCGGCGGGCTTCCGGCCCTGCCTGCGCTGCCGGCCCGAGCTGGCGCCGCGGGCCGCGAGCTGGTCGACCGAGGATGCGTCCCGCATCCTCGCCCTGCAGGCGGCGCGCCTGATCGACGAGCCCGACGCCTGGGACGAAGACGGCCCCGGCGCAGCCAACATCGCCGAACGCCTGGGCGTGAGCGACCGCCACCTGCGCCGCATCTTCGAGGCGCAGTTCGGCGTCTCGCCGCTGCAGTACCTGCAGACGCGCCGCCTGCTCGCGGCCAAGCAGCTGATCGCCGACACGCGCCTGCCGATGACGCAGGTCGCGCTGGCCAGCGGCTTCGCGAGCGTGCGCCGCTTCAATGCGGCCTTTCTGTCGCACTACGGGCTGAACCCCAGCGCGCTGCGGCGTGCCGGACCGTCGGCCGACGGCCGCGAAGGCGGTGCGATCGGCGTCAGGCTGGGCTTTCGTCCACCCTACGATGCGGCCGCGATGCTGGGCTTCTTCGCGCGCCGGGCGCTCGGCGGCGTCGAGGCCGTCACCGATGCCGGCGGCACGCCGCAGCTCGCGCGCACGCTGCGCGTCGCGCAGGGCGAACGCCTGCATGCGGGCTGGCTGCAGCTGCGCTTCGATCCACTGCGCGAGCAGCTCCTGCTGCGCGTCGACGATGCGCTCGCGGCCGTGCTGCCGACCGTGATCAGCCGCGTGCGCGCCATGCTCGACCTCGACGCCGATCCGATCGCGATCAACGCCGCGCTGCATGCGAGCTTCCCGCACGGCGACGGGCTGCGCGTGCCAGGCACGGTCGACGGCTTCGAGCTTGCGGTGCGCGCCGTGCTCGGCCAGCAGGTCACCGTGGCCGCAGCGCGCACGATGGGCACGCGGCTGGTGCAGGCCTTCGGCGAGCCGATCGCGACGCCGATCGCGGGGCTGGATCGCCTGTTCCCCACGCCGGCCGCCATCGCAGGCGCCAGCGGCGACGCGCTGGGCCAGCTCGGCATCGTGCGGCAGCGGCAAGGCGCATTGGCCGCGCTGGCGCGCGAGGTGCAGGCCGGCCGGCTCGCACTGCATGCCGGCGCCGACGTGCCTTCCACGCTCGTTGCCCTGCAGGCGTTGCCCGGCATCGGCGACTGGACCGCGCAGTACATCGCGATGCGCGCGCTGCGCTGGCCCGATGCATTTCCGGCCGGCGACGTCGCGCTGCAGAAAGCGCTCGGCGTCTCCACGGCACGCGCCGCGGCCGAAGCCTCCCAGGCCTGGCGCCCCTGGCGCGGCTACGCGGTCTTGCGCGCGTGGCACAGTCCTTCACCCGCTGCCGATGCAATGGCCGCACTCCCCTCCGTTCATCCATGAAATTCAAGAACACCCCCCTGTACAGCACGCAGATCGACAGCCCGCTCGGCAGCGTCACGCTGGCCGCCACCGACAAAGGCCTGGCCGGACTCTGGTTCGACCGCCAGCGCCACTGGCCCGACATGACCGGCTGGCAGATCGATCCGGAGCATCCGGTGCTGCGGCTCGCGGCAGGACAGCTGGAGGCGTATTTCGCGGGCACGCGCCACGACTTCGACCTGCCGCTCGACCTCTCGCACGGCACGGCTTTCCAGCAGGCGGTGTGGCAAGCGTTGCTCGCCATCCCCGCCGGCCGCACGACGAGTTACGGCGCCTTGAGCGCAGGCATCGGAAACCCCGCGGCGGTGCGCGCGGTAGGTGCGGCGGTGGGCCGCAATCCGATCAGCGTGATCGTGCCCTGCCATCGCGTGCTGGGCACCGACGGCTCGCTGACCGGCTACGCGGGCGGCCTCGAGCGCAAGAGCGCGCTGCTCGAACTGGAAGGTGCCCTGTGAGCGAAGGCGAGTGCACGAACGTCAGCACGACCGCGCCCGCCGCACTGGCCCCCGCCGCGCGCCCGGCCAGCCGGCGCTGGCTGATCGACCTGGTGCTGCTCGGCATGCTCTGGGGCGCGTCCTTCCTGTTCATGCGCATCGGCGCCGCCGAGTTCGGCGCATTGCCCACGGCCGCGGTGCGAGTCGCGATCGCCATGCTCTTTCTGCTGCCGCTGCTGCTGATGCGCGGCCAATGGTCGAGCTTCAAGCAGTACTGGAAGCCGGCGCTGGCCATCGGCGTGCTCAACTCGGGCCTGCCCTTCGCTTTCTTCTGCTTTGCGCTGCTCACCATCAACAGCGGCCTGGCCGCCGTGCTCAACGCGACGGTGCCGATGTTCGGCGCACTGGTGGCATGGGGTTTCTTCGGCGAGCGGCCCGACCGCTCCCGCACGGCCGGCCTCGTGATCGGGTTCGCCGGCGTCGCGATGCTGGCCGGCCGCAGCGCAGGCTTCCATTCGGGCGCCGACGAATCGGCGGCGAACTGGGCCATCGCCGCCTGCCTGGCGGCTTGCATCTGCTATGCGTTTTCGGCCAGCCTGACGCGCAAGCACCTGTCCGGCGTGCCGGCCCTCGCCACCGCGACCGGCAGCCAGATCGGCGCCACGCTGGCGCTCGCGCTGCCGGCCCTCTGGCTCTGGCCTGCGCAGATGCCGAGCCTGAAGGCCTGGCTCGCGCTCGTCGTGCTCGGCACCGCCTGCACCGGCCTGGCCTACATCCTGTTCTTCCGCTTGATCGAGGCCGCGGGCCCGGCGCGCGCGCTGACCGTGACCTTCCTGGTGCCGGTGTTCGCGCTGTTCTACGGCGCGGTGTTTCTCGGCGAACAGATCACGCAGTGGATGCTGATCTGCGCAGTGGTGATCGTCTGCGGCGTGGCCTTGTCGACCGGGCTGGTCAAGCTGGGGCGGCGGCCACGCGTCCCCGCCTAGATCACGCCGGCCACCACGTTGATCGACAACGCCAGCACCAGCATGTTGAAGGCGAAGGACAGCACGCTGTGCACAAGCGTGATGCGCCGCATCTCGCGCGAGATGACCTGCACGTCGGACACCTGCGAGCACATGCCGATCACGAAGGCGTAGTAGAGGAAGTCGAAGTAGTCCGGATCGAGCTTGCCCGGGAAAGCCAGCCCCGGATGCCGGCGGTCGCGCGCCACCTGGTAGAAGCGGTGCGCGTAGTGAAAGCCATAGATCGTGTGGATCATGAGCCACGAGCCCGCCAGCGCGACCAGCCCGAGCGCGATGTGGCCGCCCCGCTCCGCGCCGCCCATCTGCCTGACCTGCTGCAGCAGCATCGCGATCGCCACCACGCTGGCGCCGACCACGCACAGCATGCTCGCCAGGATGAGCGCGCTGGGCTGGTCCAGCGACTGTGCCCGCAGCCGCGTGCTTTCTGCATCCGAACGCTCGGCCAGCCACCAGGCCGCCAGCAGGTACACGGCGGCGCCGAAGCACCAGCCCAGCAAGCCCCGTGCGACGCCGTCGAGCGGCCAGGGCAGCAGGGCCACCGCCAAGCCGATGACGGCGCAGCACAGCAGGCGCTGCCAGCCGCCCATCCGCGAGAAATGAATGCGCATGCAGGCACTGTAGCGCCCTGCGACTGCAACTGATCCGGTCACTTGCGCGCACACTGAGCCTGTTCCCCTGCCGGCCGCCCGGGGAGAATCAAGAGCACCCATGAACATCCCACGCTTCCTGCGAGCCCTGCTGTTCGCCGCCTGCGGCCTCGCGACGCTGGGCCCTGCCGCCGCCGCGACGCCGACGCGCGTTCCCGACACCATCGAGCAGCGCGTCGCGGCCTGCATCGCGTGCCACGGGCGCGAAGGCGCCAGCACCAATGCGGGCTACTTCCCGCGGCTGGCCGGCAAGCCCGAGGGCTATCTCTACAACCAGTTGCTGAGCTTTCGCGACGGCCGGCGCTTCAACAGCGACATGGCCCACATGGTGCGCCACCTGTCGGACGCCTACCTGCGCGAGATGGCCGGCTACTTCGCCGCGCTCGACCTGCCCTACCCGCCGGTCTCCGCCGCCAGCGATGCGTCCGACGAGACCCTGCAGCGCGGCAAGACGCTGGTGTTCCAGGGCGATGCGGCGCGCGGCATTCCCGCCTGTGCGCAATGCCACGGGCAGGCGCTCACCGGCGTGCAGCCCGGCATCCCCGCGCTGATCGGCCTGCCGCGCCTCTACCTCGCATCGCAGCTGGGCGACTGGCTGACCGCCAGCCGCCACGCCTTGCCGCCCGACTGCATGGCAGAGGTGGGACGCAAGCTCACGAGCGCCGACATCAACGCCGTCGCCAGCTGGCTGGCGCTGCAGCCGATGCCGGCCAACCCCAAGCCCGCCGCCGCGCTGCCGGGACCGCTGCCGATGCCGTGCAGCGCCATGAAGAACTGAAGCCGCCATGCGACGCGTTGTCTACGCCCTGACCATTCTTCTGGCATTGCTGGCGCTGGTAGCGCTCGCGCTCGTCGCACTGAACCTGCGCGGCGAAGACAAGCTGCCCGATGCACCGGCCGCCTTCCATGCCACGCCGGCGCAGGTCGAGCGCGGCCGCTACCTCGCACTCGCGGGCAACTGCGCCGGCTGCCACACGACACGCGGCGGCTCGCCTTACGCCGGCGGCCTCGGCATCGAGACGCCCTTCGGCACCGTGTATGCGAGCAACCTCACGCCCGACGACGGTGCCGGCATCGGCAGCTGGAGCGCGGCCCACTTCTGGCGCGCGATGCACAACGGGCGCTCGAAAGACGGGCGGCTGCTGTACCCGGCCTTTCCCTACCCGAACTTCACGCGCGTGACGCGGGAAGACTCCGACGCGATCTACGCCTACCTGCGCACCGTGCCGCCCGCATCGACGCCGAACAGCCCGCACAAGCTGCGCTTTCCTTACGACACGCAGGCGGCGCTCGCGGTGTGGCGCGCCATCTCGTTCACGCCGGGCAGCTTCGTCGCCGATCCGTCCAAGCCGGCCGAATGGAACCGCGGTGCCTACCTGGTCGACGGGCTCGGCCACTGCATCGCCTGCCACGGCACGCGCAACGTGCTCGGCGCCACCGAGGAGAAACTGGGCCTCTCGGGCGGCCCGGTCGAGAACTGGTATGCGCCATCGTTGACCTCGAAACGCGAGGCCGGCGTGGCCGACTGGGACACGCGGCAGGTGGCCGCGCTGCTCAAGACCGGCACTTCGCCGCGCGGCTCGGTCATGGGGCCGATGGCCGATGTGGTGTACCGGAGCACCCAGCATCTGAGCGATGCCGACCTCGACGCGATGGCCGTCTTCCTCCAGCAGCTGCCAGATCGCACGCCCGCCCCGGCGGCGCCTGCGCGCCGCGATGCCGGCGTGATGGAGCGAGGCGCAAAGATCTACGACCAGCGCTGCGCCTACTGCCATGGCGACGCGGGACAAGGCGCCGAAGGGGCCTATCCCCCGCTGGCGGGCAATCGCGCCGTTCTCATGGACTCGACCGCCAACCTGATACAGATCGTGCGCCACGGCGGCTTCCTGCCTTCCACCGCGGGCAACCCGCGCCCTTACGGAATGCCGCCGTTCGGCCAGGTGCTCGACGACGGCAGCATCGCCGCCGTGCTCACCTACATCCGCGGCGCCTGGGGCAACGACGCGGCGCCGGTCGCCCAGCGCGACACGATGCGGCGTTGAGCGCGCCGCGCCTCAAAAGGAGCCGGGCGGAACCTTCGCGGCCAGCTTGACGCGCCGCAACGGCGCGATCGCGCGCGAAAGGGTCGAGCGCGCAGCGCCGACCACCCTGCCCACCGGCGCCTTGAACGCATCCGTGGCGGCCGACTCGCCGGGGAACGCAGGCGTCATTCCGACCCTGCGCATAAGCCTGTTGACCTGGTGGACGCGCGCCATCTTGCGCGTGACCGAGGTGTAGAAAGTCACGCCGATCGAGATCGACACACAGTCCCCGGGCTGGGTCCAATCGGTCTCGGAGCTCGTCATGTGCGGCGACGTGCTCGGGAAATAGACCGCATCCCCCGGCTTGGTCTCGAACTGATGGCTGCGCGCACGGAATTCTTCCTTGAACCGGACCTTCCGCAGCGAATGGCCGACGATGAAATCCTCCACCGCCTCGGCCGGCACGACGATCCGGTCGAAGTTGTCCCACACGTTCATGGTCTTGCGCCCATGCAGCTGCAGCCAGAAATTGTTCTCGCGATCGATGTGGAACGGCGTCACCGAGGGCGGTGCGGAAATGAAGATGAAGCCATTGACGTTGAAGATGTCGGGCTGCTCGCGTTCGACGTAGGGCCGCATCGTGTCCACGATGCTGGCGAGCAGCGCCGCGTAGCGCGGGATGACTTCGACGTTGTAGAGCGCGACCCACGAGCCCGGCTCCTCGATGCGCCGGAACACATCGTCGACGCTGCGGCCGTCCGGGTGCTGGCTGTCGTGCGTGAAACTGGATCCCTGGGAGATGCCGGGCCGGACGAAGCGGCACTGCTTGAAGGGCACCAGCTCCTTCGCCAGTGCCGCCAGCTCGGGCACCTGGAACAGCGGATGCCGGTGGTAGTTGTGATGCAGGCCGGTGACCTTGTGCGTGGAAAAGCCGGACGGATCGTCCGCCCACACACGGTAGGTTTCTGCGGCAGGCGTCAACCTGACGTTCTCGCTCGCGCCCATAGCACTCCTCTATCTTCATGTTGTATTGGGAGAGCTCCGATCCTAGCGCCGGCCCGGCCGTTGCAACAGAGGGTCGCCCCGAAGAAGGCTTGACTCTCCCATCATGGTAAGGTTGAAACTGCCTGCATCCGCCAAGGTGGCGTGACGAACAGGAGAGTCTTGATGAGCAACAACCTGGCGATGCCCGCAGTCGGCGCAGCCGGCTTTCGCGAATGGTCGCTGCCGGTCGAAGGCATGAGCTGCGCGTCGTGCGTGGCGCGCGTCGAGCGCTCGCTGTCCGCCGTTCCGGGCGTCAGCGAGGCCAGCGTCAACCTGGCGACGGAGGCCGCCAGCGTGCGCGCCGACGATTCGGTCGACTTCGGCACCCTGCGTGCCGCCATCGAGAAGGCCGGCTATACCGTCGCGGAGGAACCGCCGTCGCCGCAACACGCGAACGAGGCCGGGGCTTCGACCGCCGCGGCGCGGCGTTGGCGCGACGGGTGGCCCGTCGCTGCGGCGGCACTGCTGTCGGCGCCGCTGATGCTGCCGATGATCGGCTTCCTGTTCGGCAGGGACTGGATGCTCGACGGATGGCTGCAGTTCGCGTTGGCGACGCCGGTCCAGTTCTGGCTCGGCGCGCGTTTCTACCGCGCGGGATGGAAGGCGCTCCGGGCCGGCACCGGCAACATGGATCTGCTGGTGGCGCTGGGCACGACGGCGGGCTGGGGCCTGAGCGTCTACCTGCTGTACACGCACGCCGGCCACGGCATGCCGCCGCATCTCTACTTCGAGGCTTCGGCCGTCGTGATCACGCTGGTGCTGCTGGGCAAATGGCTCGAAGCGCGCGCAAGGCGGCAGACCACCGAGGCGATCCGTGCACTGAACGCATTGCGGCCCGAGCGCGCCCGCGTGCGCCGCAGCGGCGCCGACCAGGACGTGCCGATCGCGCAAGTCCGCGTGGACGACCTGGTCGTCGTGCGGCCCGGCGAGCGCGTGCCGGTGGACGGCCTCGTCGTCGAAGGCGCGAGCGACATCGACCAATCGCTGATCACCGGCGAGAGCCTGCCGGTCGCCCGGCAGGTGGACGACACGGTGACCGGCGGCGCCATCAACGGCGAAGGCCTGCTCGTGATCCGGACCACCGCGGTCGGCGCCGAGTCGACGCTGGCGCGCATCGTGCGAATGGTGGAGTCGGCACAGGCCAGGAAGGCGCCCATCCAGCGCCTGGTCGACCAGGTCAGCAGCGTGTTCGTTCCGGTCGTGATCGGCATCGCCTTCGTGACCTTGCTCGGCTGGGGCGTCGGCACCGGCAACTGGGAAGCAGCGATCCTGCATGCGGTGGCGGTGCTGGTGATCGCCTGCCCCTGCGCGCTGGGCCTGGCCACGCCGACCGCGATCATGGCGGGCACCGGCGTGGCCGCGCGCCATGGCGTGCTGATCAAGGATGCCGAGGCGCTCGAAGTCGCACACAGCATCAAGATCGTCGCCTTCGACAAGACCGGCACGCTGACCGAAGGCCGGCCGGCGCTGGTGGCCTTCGAGGCGGTCGACGGCGATGCCGACGCGCTGCTGCGTGCGAGTGCGGCCATTCAGTCGGGCAGCGAGCATCCGCTGGCGCGTGCGGTGCTTGCGCAGGCGAACACATCGAATCTCCGCCCCTCGCGCGCCACCGAACTGCGCGCCGTGGCCGGGCGCGGCATGGCCGCCACCGTCGATGGCCGCGCATTGCGCCTCGGCAGCACGCGCTTCATGCGCGAGCTGTCGGTGCCGCTCGGCAAGCTCGAGGCGCGCGCTTCGCAATTGCAGGCCGAAGGGCGCACGGTGTCCTGGCTGGCCGACGTGAGCGGTCGCCCGGCGCTGATCGGCCTGCTGGCGTTCGGCGATGCGCCCAAGGCCGGCGCCGCAGCGGCCATCCGGCAGTTGCATGCCCAGGGCATCCGCACCGTGCTCGTCACCGGCGACAACCGCGGCAGCGCCGAAGCGGTGGCGAAGCTGTTGAAGATCGACACCGTGCGCGCCGAGGTGCTGCCCGAAGACAAGGCCGCGGTCATCGCGCAACTGAAGGCCGCAGGCCAGCGGGTCGCGATGGTGGGCGACGGCATCAACGATGCGCCGGCGCTGGCCGCGGCCGACGTGGGCATCGCGATGTCGACCGGCACCGACGTCGCGATGCACGCCGCCGGCATCACGCTGATGCGCGGCGACCCGGCGCTGGTCGGCGACGCGATCGACATCTCGCGCCGCACCTACGCCAAGATCCGGCAGAACCTGTTCTGGGCCTTCGTCTACAACGTGGTCGGCATCCCGCTGGCGGCCTTCGGCCTGCTGAGCCCGGTAATTGCCGGTGCGGCCATGGCCTTGAGCAGCGTGAGCGTGGTGAGCAATGCGCTGCTGCTGCGGCGCTGGAAAGGAAGCGTGCGATGAGCAGTACTTTGGCCGGGCCGTTCAACATCGGCGATGCAGCCGCCCGCTCGGGGGTCAATGCCAAGATGATCCGGCACTACGAGTCCCTCGGCCTGTTGGCCAGGATCAGCCGGACGGACTCGGGCTACCGCCAGTACACCGAGAGCGATGTGCACACGCTGCGCTTCATCCGGCGCGCGCGCGATCTCGGCTTCAGCATGGCCGAGATCGCCGAGCTGCTGAAGCTGTGGCAGAACAAGCGCCGCGCGAGCGCGGACGTCAAGCGCATCGCGCTGGCCCATGCGGACGACCTGCGCCGGCGCATCGAGGAGATGGAGGCCATGAAGCGCACGCTCGAACGCCTGGCCGACTGCTGCCACGGCGATCATCGGCCGGACTGCCCGATCCTGAACGAGCTGGCGTCGAAAGAACCCACCCTCTAGAATTTCGCCGATGCTTCGCTTTCGTGCAATCTTGCTGTGGCTCGTGATGCTCGCGGTGCCCTTTCAGGGCTATGCGGCTGCGGCGATGGCATTTTGCGCGCCGGGGCCCGCGCAGCCGAGCGTGGGCGCGGTGCACGACCATGGCGCGCACGACCATGCCTCGCAGCAAGGCTCCGAACATCACCATGTGAATGCGAGCGTTGACGATGGCGCAGGCCACCACGCCGCCCAGAATGCGCAGGACGCCCCCTCCGACACCGCCCACAAATGCGGCAACTGCGCGGCGTGTCATTCGGTCGGGATGATGCCGACGCTCGGCACGTCCGTTCTTCGCGGCCTCCCGCAGGCAGATCTCGCAGAGCCCTTCCGCGCCATGGCGACTGTCTCGCCCGGCGTTCCCCACAAACCTCCTCGCGCCTGACCGCGTCCGGCGTCCGGCAGCTTGGCTGCCGGCGTGCGCATGCATCGCTCGTGTCGTCAGGCCTTGACGACATGCCGTTCATGAACATCGCGAGGATCCCATGTTCACTTTCTTGCCGGCCCGTTGGCTGGCTGCCTTGCCCGCCCTGGCTGTTTGTGCAGCGGGCGCTCAGACCGGCCCTGCGCCCAACGCCACCGCCGAAGCAGCACCGCTTTCTTTTCGCTCCGCGATGGAGGACTACAAGGCTTTCACCGAGGAAAAACCCATCCCCTGGAAGCAGGCCAACGAGACCGTCCAGCAGCGCGGCGGCTGGCGCGCCTACGCCAGGGAGGGCGAGAGTCCTCCGAAGTCCGCGCCGACGGCAACACCGCCGAAGGACAAGCCATGAGACGGGCGCTGCAGATCGCCCCGATCGCGCTCGCCGCTGCACTCCTCGCCGGATGTGCGTCCGTTGGAATCGACGACGCCCTGAAGGAGACCAATTCGTCGGCCTCGCAATTCACGGGCGGGAAGCTCGAGCTCGGTCGCACCAAGGCGCAGCGGGAGGCCCGCATGGCACTCTCCGAAGAACTGCTCGACAAGCCTCTGACGCAGACCGATGCGGTCCGACTGGCCCTGGCGACCAGTCCTGCGGTCCAGGCGCTGATCGCCCAGAGCTGGGCGGACATGGCCGCGGCCAACCAGACGGGCCGGTTGCCGAACCCCGTCTTCACCTTCGAGCGCATGCGCCTCGGCGACGAGCTCGAGCTGGGCAGATTGCTGTCCTTCGGCCTCGTCGATCTGATCCTGCTGCCGAAGCGGCTGTCGATGTCGCGAAGCCAGGCTGCCCAGGTACAGGTGCAGCTGAGCGGCGCGGTGGTGGACCAGGTCACGCAGGTCCGGCAAGCCTGGGTGCGTGCCGTCGCGGCCCGACAGTCGCTGCAGTACGCCGAGCAGGTCAACGAATCGGCCGAGGCCAGCGCCGAACTCGCTCGGCGCATGCAGCGCATCGGCAATTTCAGCAAGCTGCAGCGTGCACGCCAGCAGGTGTTCTACGCAGATGCCACCACGCAACTCGCGTCGGCGCGCCATGCGGCCACGGCTGCGCGTGAAGCGCTGGTCCGCGCCCTCGGCCTGGACGATGCGCAGGCCGCCAGGCTGAAGCTGCCCGAGCGCCTGCCGGATTTGCCCAAGGCACCCCGAGAAGCGCGCGACGTGGCGGCGACCGCCAGCGCGCAGCGCCTGGACGTGCAGCAAGCCCGCGCACAGCTCGACATCGCCGGACAGTCGCAGGGCATCAACCTGCTGTCGACCTTCATCGACGTGGAAGCCGGCGTCAGGCGGGACACGGTTTTCGACAACGCCGCAGGCACCCGAGGAACGCGGCGCGGTTTCGAGCTCGACATCCGATTGCCGCTATTCGACTGGGGTTCCGCCCAGCGCGATGCCCTGAACGCCCAGGCGCTCGCGGCGGCCAACCGCTACGACGCCACCGTGCGCGGCGCGACGTCTCAACTGCGCGAGGGCTATTCCGCTTACCGCACCGCCTACGACATCGCGCGCCACTACCGCGACGAGATCGTGCCGCTGCGCCAGGCCATGGCCGACGAGAACGTGCTTCGCTACAACGGGATGCTGATCGGCGTCTTCGAGCTGCTGGCCGAGGCCCGCGACCAGATCGCGAGCGTGAACAACGCCATCGATGCCCAGCAGCAGTTCTGGCTGGCAGACGCTGCGCTTGCAGCGTCGGTCATCGGCAAGCCGCTTTGAGGATTCACATGACCAACAGACGCAACTTCCTGAGCGGCGCGGGCGCCATCACCGGCGCCGTCGCGGCCGCTTCGGTCGGCAAGGTGGCGATGGCCGCCTTGCCCGAACCGGTGCTCCAGACCCGGCCCGACACCATGCCGCCGCTCTCGCCCTCGACCGGCCGCCCCTACAACCCCGTCGTCACGCTCAACGGCTGGACGCTGCCCTGGCGCATGAACAACGGCGTCAAGGAGTTCCACCTGGTGGCCGAGCCCGTGGTGCGCGAGATGGCGCCCGGCTTCAAGGCCCACCTGTGGGGCTACAACGGCCAGTCGCCCGGGCCGACCATCGAGGTCGTCGAAGGCGATCGCGTGCGCATCTTCGTCACCAACAAGCTGCCCGAGCACACCAGCATCCACTGGCATGGCCAGCGCCTGCCCAACGGCATGGACGGCGTCACGGGCTTGACCCAGCCGGGCATTCGACCCGGCAAGACCTTCGTCTACGAATTCGTGGCGCGCCGGCCCGGCACTTTCATGTACCACCCGCATGCGGACGAGATGGCGCAGATGGCCATGGGGATGATGGGTTTCTGGGTCACGCATCCGAGAGGCAAGCATCCTTTGATCGACGAAGTCGACCGCGACTTCGTGTTCCTGCTCAATGCCTACGACATCGAGCCCGGCAGTGCGACGCCCAGGATCATGACCATGCTGGACTTCAATCTGTGGTCCTGGAACAGCCGAGTTTTTCCGGGTATCGATTCGCTCAACGTCCGGCTGAACGACAAGGTGCGCATCCGCTTCGGCAACCTGACGATGACCAACCACCCGATGCACCTGCACGGGCACGAGTTCATGGTCACGGGGACCGGCGGCGGGCCGATGCCCAGGGCCGCGCGCTCGTACGAAGTGACAACCGACGTCGCGGTCGGCCAGATGCGCCAGATCGAATTCCTCGCCGACGAGGAAGGCGACTGGGCCTTCCACTGCCACAAGAGCCACCACACGATGAACGCGATGGGCCACGACGTGCCCACCATGATCGGTGTCGATCACCAGGACGTGGTCAGGAAGATCACGAAGCTGGTGCCCGACTACATGGTGATGGGCGAGCGCGGCATGGCCGACATGACCGAGATGCAGATGCCGCTGCCCGACAACACCGCACCGATGATGGGCGGCGAAGGACCTTTCGGCTCGGTCGAGATGGGCGGCATGTTCAGCGTCGTCAAGGTGCGCAAGGGGCAGAAGCCCGGCGACTACGCCAACCCCGGCTGGTTCAAGCATCCGCCGGGAACGGTGGCCTACGAACTGGACGGGCAGCTGCCCGAGCCGCCTCGCGCGCGCGGCGCCGGCGCCGCCGCCATGCCCGTCAAAGACATGCCGGCCAGGAACATCGAAGTCCAGGTCCGCAAACCCGTCAATGGCCATTCGGGCCACTGACGCTGCGCATACTCTTCATCCAAGGAAACCAGATGATCAGCATTCGAAACGCGCTCCTTGCTTCGGTCGCCGCGCTCGCCCTCTCCAGCCTGGCGATGGCGCAGTCTTCCGAGTTCATCGAGGGCGAGGTCCGCAAGGTCGACAAGGAAAGCAGGAAGGTCACGCTCAAGCACGGCCCTATGAAGGAGCTCGACATGCCGGGCATGACGATGGCTTTTCAGGTGAAGGAAGACGCGATGCTGGACAAGGTCCAGACCGGCGACAAGGTCCGATTCCAGGTCGAGAAGATCGGCAGCAAGCTCACGGTCACCACGCTCGAAGTCGCGCGCTGACCTGTCTCTCAGCCGGTGGCTGCGTAGTCGATGAAGCCCTTGTTGATCTCGCCGACCTTGCGGGTGAGGCGATAGACGCCGCCGCCTTCGCGCGTCTTGCTCGCGTCGGTGTTGCCTTCGATGGTCGAGAGAATGCCGCCGACGACCGTTTCGATCAGGCCGGTATGGCCCGCGCCCTTGCCGAAGTCCATGATGAAGATCATTCCGGGCTTCAGCAGCGAGGGGTCAGCCGTCGCCGCAGCCGCGGGAACGCGCGCGGCGCCCTTGGCCACCGCCTTGTTCCAGTGGTCCAGGCATCCGGCCGTGCGCACCATCGGATTCTTCGGCAGGCCCTGCGTCTTCGCGGCCTCGTCGAAACAGTAGTAGACGAAGGCGCAGCACCACGGGAGCCCGGCCGCCGCGCCCGCCCGCGTCAGATACTTCACGACATCGGGGCCGCGGTTGGAGTTCACAGGGATCTCGCGCACCTTCTTCGCTTCCTCGCGCGCTGCAACGACCAGCACCTGTTCGAGCAAGTCGCTGTCGGATGTGTCGGCGACGGCAATCGTCCCGATGCCGAACAGCGCCTCCCAGGTGAGCGAACCGATCTCGCCATCCTGCTTCAGCGGACGGCCCGCCGAATCGACATGACGCGCCTGAAACAGCTTCACCACGCGTTTCACGTCGGCGTCGAACACGGCAGCTTGCGGGTCCAGGTGCGTGGCGGGGTCGCTGTCGCCGGCCATCATCGAGCCGAGCTGCTTGCGTATCGCCTGCACGACCGAGGCATCGGCCTCGCCAACCTTGATGACGCGTCCGGGATAGTCCATGGGCTGCTCCTTGCTGCGGAGTTCAGCTTAGGTCCCTGCCCGCGGAAAATCATCTGGCAAACGGCGTATTCCGGAATGCCGTACCGATCTGCTCGGCGAGCGCCAGCAACGGCGCGCTGAGCTCGAGCGCGACCTCGTTCGCCGGCTCGACGGTGGACACGCTGGCATTGAGCACGTGCACGCGTTCGTTCGCCAGCAGCAGCGGCGTGGCCAGCGCGACGATCTCGGGCTGCCACGAGGCCGCGCACCAGCCGCGCCGATGCACGCTGTCGATCGCCTTGTCGATGTCCTTGCGCAGCTGCGGCCAGTCGCTGCGCCGCGCCTCGAACTCCTTCAGCAGTTCAACACGCCGCGCCTCCGGCGCCGCGGCCAGCCAGGCGCGGCCCAGCGAGGTGAGCTCGATCGGCACGCGCTGGCCGCTCACCACGCTGCGCAGCGACGCCTTCTTGTTGTAGCGGATCGATTCGAGATACAGCATCTCCGAGCGGTCGGCCACCGCCAGGCCGACGTTGATGCGCAGCTTCTCGGCCACGGCACGCATGCGCGGCGCGGCCACCTGCAGCACCGCGGAGCCGGTGCGCATCGCATGCGCGAGGCTCAGCACCGGCGCGGCCAGCCGGTAGGCGCGCGCAGGCCGGTCGTGTTCGAGCAGGCCCGTGCCGACCAGCGTCTGCGTGAGCCGGCTCACGGTGGCTGGCGACAGGCCGGTGCGTTCCGCGAGCTCGCCGTTGCCGAGCAGGGTCGAGCCGGGCCTGAAGGCCCGCAGGATTTCCACGCCGCGTTCGAGGGAGCGGTTCGGTGTCGTCGCCATGGGATGCGTCTCCTTGCGCGCCGGCTTCCAATTCCATGCAGTGGAATTGGGCGGCTGCGCTCGCGGAGTATGCGACCTAAGCTTTGCGCATCGGGTCATCGACAACGAAAGAGAGACATCCATGCCTGCATTCCCCCGCCTTCGACACTGGGCCGCCGCGGCAGCGCTCGCGCTGGTCGCCGCATCGCCGGCACTCGCCGCCTTCCCCGACAAGCCGCTGCGCGTCATCGTGCCCTTCGCGCCCGGCGGCGGCACCGACGCCATCACGCGCTCGCTGGGCATCGGCATGGCCGAGGCGCTGGGCCAGCCGGTGATCGTCGACAACAAGCCGGGCGCCGGCACCATCATCGGCACCGACGCGGTCGCCAAGAGCGCGCCCGACGGCTACACGCTGGTGATGGCCACCTTCGCGCACGCCGTCAATCCTGCACTGCAACCCAAGCTGCCCTACGACACCGACAAGGCGTTTGCGCCGATCGCCTTGATCGGCGTTTCGCCCAACGTGCTGGTGGTGCGCGCCGACCGGCCCTACAAGACGGTCGCCGACCTGCTGGCCGCGGCCAAGGCCAAGCCGGGCACGCTGACTTTCGCCTCGCAGGGCAACGGCACCTCGGCGCACCTGGCCGGCGAGCTCTTCAAGAGCCTCGCCAAGGTGGAGCTCACGCACGTGCCGTATCGCGGCGCCGGGCCGGCAATGACCGATCTGCTGGGCGGCCAGGTCGACATGATGTTCGCCACCGCGGCCGCCGCGCGCCCCTTCGTCAGCGCCGGCAAGATGCGTGCGCTGGCGGTGACCACGGCGAACCGCTCGCCGGCCTACGCCGGCGTGCCCACGCTGGCCGAAGCCGGTGTGCCGGGCTATGCGGCCGAGAGCTGGTACGGCCTCTACGCCGCAGCCGGCACGCCGAAAGAAGTGATCGCGCGGCTGAACGACGCGGTGCGCCGCGCGGTCAAAGCCGACGCCTTCGTCAAGCAGACGCAGTCGGAAGGCCTGGCGGTCAACGTCGGCACGCCGCAGGAACTCGATCGCTATGTGCGCGCCGAGGAAGTGCGCTGGCGCAAGGTCGTCAAGGACGGAAACATCACGGCAGATTGAAGAGAAAGTCACCATGAACAACACCCCCACGCAGATCGAACTGACGATCGAGGCCGGCATCGCCACCCTCACCCTCAACCGCCCGGAGAAGCGCAACGCCATCAGCGATGCGATGCGCACCGATCTCATCGCCGCGCTCGAGCAGGTGGCCGGCGACGCGAAGATCCGCGCGCTCGTGCTGACCGGCACCGGCAAGGGCTTCTGTGCCGGCGGCGATGTGGCCGGCATGCAGCGGCGCATGGAAGCGCCGCAAGGCGCCATCGGCTTCAACGGCTGGACGCGGCAGCAGCGCGTGCACCACTCCATCGCGCTGCTGCACACCATGCCCAAGCCGGTGATCGCGGCCGTCAACGGCTCGGCCAACGGCCTGGGCGCCGACATGGCGCTGGCCTGCGACTTCGTCATCGCGTCCGAAGAAGCCAGCTTCGCCTGGAGCTACATCAAGCGCGGGCTGATCCCCGATGGCGGCGGCATGTACTTCCTGCCGCGGCGCGTGGGCCTGTCACGCGCCAAGCAGCTGATCTTCACCGGCCGCAAGGTGGAAGCGGCCGAGGCGCTGCAGCTCGGCATCGCCGATCGGCTGAGCGCACCGGATGCGCTGCAGGCGGACGCGCAGGCCTGGGCGGTCGAACTGAGCCAGGGCTCGGCGGCCGCGCTCGCGCTCGGCAAGTCGATCATCGACCAAAGCTTCGAGCTGCCGGCCGAGCAGGTGTTCGCGCAGGGCAGCCAGGCGCAGGGCATCTGCTACACCACGCAGGAACATCGCGATGCGGTGCTGGCCTTCCTGAACGCCGGTACGCGGGAGAAATCGGCATGAACGACGCGATCTCGCGCCTGCTCAAGCCGCGCAGCGTGGCGGTGATCGGCGCCTCGGCCGATCCGGGCAAGACGGCCGGCCGGCCGGTCGCCTACCTGACGAAGCATGGTTTCAGCGGCGCGATCTATCCGGTGAATCCGCGTGCCGCCGAGATCGGCGGCTTGAAGTGCTACCCCGACGTGCGCTCGCTTCCCGAGGCGCCCGACGTCGGCATCGTGCTGCTGGGCGCCGAGCGCGCGCACGAAGCGGTGCGCGAACTCGCTGCCCGCGGCACCTCGGCGGCCATCGTGCTCGCGAGCGGCTACACCGAGGTCGGCGAGGAAGGCGCGCGCCGCCAGCGCCAGCTGATGGAGGCTGCGGGCAGCATGCGCATCCTGGGCCCCAACACCATCGGCCTGGTCAACCTCACGGACAACATCACGCTCTCGGCCACCGGCGCGCTGGAGATGGAAGGCTTCCAGGCCGGGCACATCGGCGTGGTGTCGCAGAGCGGCGGCATTCTGGGCGCCCTGCTCTCGCGTGCCGCGGCGCGCGGCATCGGCCTGTCGAAGCTGATCTCGACCAGCAACGAGGTCGACCTCGACCTGGCCGATTTCGTCGACCACCTTGCGGACGACGAGGCGACCTCGGTCATCGCGCTCTACATGGAAGGCCTGCGCCATCCGGCGAAGTTCCGCGCGGCGGCGCTCAAGGCGGCGCGCAGGGGCAAGCCGGTGGTGGTGTTCAAGGTCGGCCGCTCCGAAGCCGGCGCCACGGCCGCGGTCTCGCACACCGGCGCGCTCGCGGGCGCGGACCGCATGTACGACGCGCTGTTCCGAGAGCTCGGCGTGATCCGCGCGCAGAGCTTCGCCGACCTGCTCGACATCCCCGCCGCGCTGGCGACGACGCGCACGCTGCGCGGCTCGCGCGTGGCGGTTCTGACCTCCACCGGCGGCGCCGGCACGCTGGTCGCCGACAGCCTGGGCGCCGCGGGCTTCGAGACGCCGGCACCCGATGCGGAGACGGCCGCGACGCTGCGCGCGCTGCAGTCGGGCGAGCATGCGGTGCTCGACCGCAACCCGATCGACGTCACGCTCGCCGGTTTGCAGCCCGCGCTGCTGCGCGGCGCGATCCGGGCCCTGCTGGCCAGCCCGTCCTACGACGCGGTGGTCGTGATCGTCGGTTCTTCCGGCCTGGCGATGCCGGACCTGATGGCCGATGCCATTCACGACAGCCTGCCCGGCAGCGAAAAACCCTTGCTGGTCTATGTGAGCCCGCATGCGCCCGGCATCGCAAGCCTTCTGAACCAGCGCGGCGTGCCGGCTTTCATGGCACCCGAGAGCTGCACCAGTGCGCTGGCTTCGATGCGCGAGCGGGCGCTGTGGGCCGAGCCTGGCGCGGACGTCGCGCTGCCGGCGCCAGCGCCCATCGACGATCTGCCCCGCGGATCGCTGGACGAAGCGCAGGCCAAGCAGTTGTTCGCGCGCTTCGGCGTGCCCTGCGTGCGCGAGATCGTGGTGTCGAACGCGCAAGAGGCGACACGTGCGGCGCGCGAATTCGGCGGCACCGTGGTGCTCAAGATCCTGTCCAGCGAGATCACGCACAAGAGCGATGTCGGCGGCGTCGCGGTCAACATCGACGCCGAGGAGATCGGCGCCCGGCTCGAGCGTATGGCCGCGGACGTCGAATCGCGCGCCGGCGTGCGCCCACGGCAGTTCCTGGTGCAGGAGATGGTGGGCGGCGGCGTCGAGCTCATCCTCGGCTTCCATCGCGATCCGCTCGGTTGCGCCGTGCTGCTGGGCATGGGCGGCGTCACGGCGGAGCTGCTGAAGGACACCACGCTGCGCATGCTGCCGCCTCACGGCCTGTCGCGCGACCAGGCCGCTGCGCTGGTGCGCGAACTCAAGACCTGGCCGCTGCTCGACGGCTTTCGCGGCCGGCCGGTGTGCGACGTCGATGCGCTGGTTTCGGCCATCGTGTCGTTCTCGCAAATGGCGGCAGCGCTCGGCGATCGATTGATCGAAGCGGAGATCAACCCCCTCTTCGTGCTGCCCCGCGGGCAAGGGGTGCGCGCCGCCGACGGCGTCGCCGTACTCGCATCCTGATCGACAACAAGAAGGAGACAAGACATGAACCCGAACCCCATTTCGCGCCGCCGCTTCAACGCCTCGATCGGCGCCGGCCTCGCGCTCGCCGCATTGCCGATGGCAGCCCGCGCGCAAGCCTTTCCGTCGAAGCCCATCCGCATCGTCGTGCCCTTCGCGGCCGGCGGGCCGACCGACCTGATGGCACGCGCCATCGGCAAGAACATGGCCGTCAGCCTGGGGCAGCCGGTGATAGTCGACAACAAGCCGGGGGGCGGCGGCGTGATCGGCATGAGCGAAGTCGCGCGCGGGCCGGCCGACGGCTACACGATGGTGTTCCCCTCGATCCTCGCCGTCACCAACCCGGCGCTGATGCCCAACTACCCTTTCGACACGCTGCGCGACTTCGCGCCGCTCACGGTGGTGGGCTTCATTCCGCATGCCGTGGTCGTGAAGCCCGACTTCCCGGCCAAGACCTTGCAGGAACTGGTCGCGATGGCCAAGGCCAAGCCCGACAGCCTGTCCTACGGTTCCTCGGGCAACGGCACCTCGGCGCACCTCGGCGCCGCGCTGTTCGTGCAGCGCGCCGGCATTCGCGCGACCCACGTGCCCTACCGCGGCGCCGGCCCGGCGGTGCAGGACCTGCTGGGCGGCCAGATCCAGTTCATGTTCCTCGACATGAGCTCGGCGCTGTCGCAGATCAAGGCCGGCAAGCTGCGCGCGCTGGCGGTGGCGCCCAAGTCGCGCTTCGCCGGCCTGCCCGATGTGCCGACGGTGGCCGAGCAGGGCTATCCGGGCTTCGACGTGCACGGCTGGTACGGCCTGCTGCTGAGAGCCGGCACGCCGGCGCCGGTGGTGCAGCGGCTCTACACGGAGGTCAAGCGCGCGCTCGAAACGCAGGAGGTGCGAGAGATCTTCCAGGCCCAGGGCATCGAGCCCGGCGGCATGCCGCCAGCCGAGTTCACGGCGCTGGTGCGCGACGACCTGGTGCTGTGGAAGCGCACCGTCGAGCAGCTGAACATCACCCTGCAATAAAGGACCGGACGCCATGCGCATCGTGATCCCCGACGACTACCAGGACTGCGTCCGCACGCTCGACTGCTTCGCCAAGCTGGCCGGGCACGAGGTCCGCATCTTCAACGACACGGTGAAGCGCACCGACGAACTCGCCGCGCGCTTCGCGGATGCCGAGGCCGTCGTGCTCACACGCGAGCGCACGCGCATCGATGCGGCGCTGCTCGATCGGCTGCCGAAGCTGCGACTCATCAGCCAGACCGGCAAGCTGGCGGGCCATGTCGATCTCGAGGCCTGCACGGCGCGCGGCGTGGTGGTGACGGAAGGCAGCGGCGCAGGCTCGGCCACGGCCGAGCTGACCTGGGCGCTGGCGCTGGCGAGCCGCCGGCACCTGGTCGGCGAAGCCACGCGTTTGCGACAGGGCTTGTGGCAAGGCCACCTGGGCCAGCAGCTCGGCGGCCAGCGCCTGGGCGTGTGGAGCTACGGCCGCATCGGTCGCCAGGTGGCGGCCTACGGCCGCGTGTTCGGCATGAAAGTCTGGGTGTGGGGGCGCGAAGGCTCGACTTCAGCAGCCCGTGCGGATGGCTTCGAAGTGGCGCCCTCGCGCGAGGCCTTCTTTGCCGAGAGTGATGTGGTCAGCCTGCATGTGCGGCTCAACGCGCAGACCACCGGCATGGTCCGCGAAGAAGACCTGGACCGCATGAAGAACACCGCGCTGCTAGTGAACACCAGCCGTGCCGAGCTGATCGCCGCCGGTGCGCTGGAGCGCGCTCTCGTCCGCGGCCGACCCGGCTTCGCGGCCATCGACGTGTTCGAGGAAGAGCCCGTGCTCGGCGCCGCGCATCCGCTGCTGCGCCTTTCGAATGCGCTGTGCACGCCGCACATCGGCTATGTCGAGCGCGACAACTACGAGCGCTACTTCGGCATTGCCTTCGACCACATCAACCAATTTGCCGAAGGAAAGTTGATGAACCACCTCTCGTTCGGTTGACTAAAACGCAAGGCCTTGCGCCTTGGCCTTGGAGAGCCAGTGGGCCACCTGCTGCTGCAACTCGGCGATGGCAGGCTTCAAAGGCCGGCGCAACCGCACCGGCGTGAACAGATGCATCTCGTAGCGCGGAAGGCCCTCGCGCAGACGCAGAGGCACGATCTGGCCCTTTGCAGCACTGTCCAACAGGGCTGGGTGAGGGAGCACACCCAGCAAGTCGCTATGGGTCATCAGATGCAGCAGGCTCGCGTAGTCGTGGCACGACGTGGCCACGCGCGGCGGCCGCATGCGGCGGACGGCGAAGGCCTCCTTGAGCACGTCCACAGGTCCGCTCACGGTGGGCCCAACGATGGCCCAGGAAGCGCCCTCCAGTTCTGCCAGCGATTGGGCCTTGACCAAGGGGTGCGCGCGGCGTGCGTAGGCCTGTGGCGTGATCTGGTAAAGCGGCTGAAAGGCCAGCCCGGTGGCCTCGGCGCCGCGAGGCAGCGGCGAAATCACCAGGTCGAGCTCGCCACCCTGCAAGCGGGCAAGCATGCGCCCTTCGTCCGCGCTCGACATGTCGAGCCGCCGGCGAGGGTGGCCTGCGCACCAGGCGACGTACAAGGCCGGGCCGCATACCAGTGCAGCGGACGGCGTCACGCCGACGCGCAGCGTGTCGCGATCGGGCATGGCCCCCGTTGCCGCAACTGCATCGAGCCGCTCAGCGAGATCCGTGGACTTCAACGCCGCTTGCAACGCTGTCTCGGTGGGCAGCAGCCTGCGCCCGGACCGCACGAACAGCGGCGTGTCGAACTGCCGCTGAAGCTGTCTCATGCCGTGGCTGATCGCCGGTTGCGACACGCCGCCTGCCAGGGCGGCAGCAGCGAAGCTGCCATGGTCGACTACCAGCCTGAGGTACTGCAGGTAGCGCAAATTCATAAACAACTCTAATGCATTTTCGTCCATTCCGGCTTGTCGGCATGCGCCGTGTCTGGAACGATCCAGCCACCGAACTGACAAGGAGCCCCTGCATGCATCAACATGAACTGGACACGGTACGCACCTACTTGCGGCACCTGAACGCAAGCGATACGCCGGGCCTGATTTCCACTTTCGAGGACGAAGGCGTCGTGCACTCGCCGTTTCTCGGCACCATGAAGGCGCGTGACTTCTTTCCCAAGTTGGCGCAGGCATCGAGCCAAAGTGTGATCACGCTGATCGACCTGTTCGCCTCAGTGCAGCCTGCGGACGACACCGTGCGCGTGGCTGCCTATTTCCGCTACGACTGGACGCTGAGTGACGGGAGACTGGTCGACTTCGTTTGCGTCGATGTGTTCGGCTTCCGGCCGGGCAGCGATCGCATCGACAGCATGCACATCGTCTACGACACGCATCCGCTGCGTGAGAGGGTTGGGGACAAGTATGCGCCTGACCCAGTGTCGCCGGATCGAGAGACTAGCGCTGTTGCCCCCAGCGCCGCACGGTGAGCCGCTCCAGCGTCGCGAAGCCCAGGTTCTCGACCGCGAGCCCGATCAGCACCACCATCGCGAGGCCCGCGAACACGCGGTCGGTGTAGAGCTCGTTGCGGTTCTGGAAGATGTACCAGCCCAGCCCGCCCTGCCCCGACGAGGCGCCGAACACCAGCTCGGCCGCGATCAGCGTGCGCCAGGCGAAGGCCCAGCCGATCTTGAGCCCCGACAGGATCGACGGCAGCGCGGCCGGCACCAGGATCTTCAGCACGTAGCGCAAGCCCTTCAGGCCGTAGTTGCGGCCGGCCATGCGCAGCGTCTCGGGCACGCCCTGGAAGCCGGCATAGGTGTTGAGCGCCAGCGGCCACAGCACCGAATGGATCAGCACGAACACCAGGCTGCCGCGGCCGAGGCCGAACCACAAGAGCGCCAGCGGCAGCAAGGCGATGGCCGGCAGCGGGTTGAACATCGAGGTCAGCGTGTCCAGCAGGTCGCGCCCGAGCCGCGTCGACACCGCCAGCGTGGTCAGCACGAAAGCCAGCAGCACGCCGGCGAAATAGCCCTGCAGCAGCACGGCCAGCGAGATGCGGACCTTGACGACCAGTTCGCCGCTGGCCAGGCCCTGCACCAGCGCGCGGACGGTGGCGCTGAAGGTCGGCAGCAGCAGGTCGTTGTCCTGCCAGCGCGCCGCGAGTTCCCACAGCATCGCGAGCACGCAGAGGATCAGGCCCTTGCGCAGCCAGCCCTGCGCCCAGAGACGCGTGGCGACAGGCAACGGTCGTTCGACTGGCCCGGCCGTGAAGGGTTCGAGCGGGCGTTCGTATTCGGCTCGGATGGGCGGGTTGGCCGTCGTCATGCTGCAGCGGCCTCTTCCTGCTGTTCGTCGAAAAGCAAACGGTGGATACGTTGCGCCACGGCCTGGAAGTCGCTTCCGCCCGGGCTGTCCTGCGTGAAGCCGTGGCTGTTGATCTCGGCGCGCATGCGGCCCGGATGCGGCGACAGCAGCGCGACGCGGTTGCCCACGACCAGCGCTTCCTCGATCGAATGGGTGACGAACAGCAGCGTGAAGCGCACCTCGTCCCAAAGCGCGAGCAGTTCTTCCTGCATTTTGCGGCGCGTGAGCGCGTCGAGCGCAGCGAAGGGCTCGTCCATCAGCAGCACGCGCGGCTGCATGGCGAGCGCACGCGCGATCGCCACGCGCTGCTTCATGCCGCCCGAGAGCTGGTGCGGATGCACGTCGGCGAAGCGGTCGAGGCCGACCTTGTCGAGGTAGTGCAGCGCGCGTTCTTCGGCTTCCTTCCGGCCGAGCGTGCCGGATGCGCGCAACGGGAACATCACGTTCTGCTTGACCGTCTTCCACGGCGGCAACTGGTCGAATTCCTGGAACACGACGATGCGGTCCGGGCCCGGCTGCGAGACGCGCCGGCCGTCGAGCCGGATCTCGCCCTCGACCGGCTGGACGAAACCGCCCACTGCCTTCAGCAGCGTCGACTTGCCGCAGCCCGAGGGCCCGAGCAGCACGAAGCGATCGGCCTCGTGCACATCGAAGCTCACGCGGTGCGTGGCGCGCACCACGCGTTCCGGCGTGCGGTACTCGAGGCTCACGCCGTCGACCTGCAGCAGCGGATCGAGTTCTGTGCGCCGCGCAGCGCCCGCCGAAGCGGCCGGCGCCGGACCGCGCAAGGGTTCACCGGCCAAACCATGGCGCAGGGCAAGGCCCGAAGACACGCTCAGTTCCCTGCCGCGTTCTGGGCATCGTCGAAGAAGTAGTCCTTCACGGAGGCCGGCTTGTTCTTGATGGCGCCCACGCGATGCATGAACTCCGCCAGCACGTAGGTGTTCTGCGGCGTGGTCTTGAACTGGACTTCGGGATTCTTGATGATCTTCAGCAGCAGCTCGCGATCGATCTTCGCGTTGCTGACCTTGAGGTAGATTTCGGCAGCCTTCTCGGGGTTCGCGGTGACGAACTTCGCCGCTTCGTCGAGCGCATCGACGAAGGCGCGGTAGGTCTTGGGGTTCTCGCTGCGGAATTTCTCGGTGGCGTAGAGCACGGTGGCCGAGGCCGGACCGCCGAGCACCTGGTAGGAGTTCAGCACGATGCGCGCGTTCGGATTGCCCGCGAGTTCCTGCTCCTGGAACGGCGGATTGCCGAAGTGGCCCGTGATCTCGGTGCCGCCCTTGATGATGGCCGCCGCCGCATCCGGGTGCGGCAGGGCCACGCTGATCTTGTCGAGGCGGTTGAATTCCTTGTCGCCCCAGAGCTTGGCCGACGCCAGCTGCAGCACGCGCGACTGCACCGAGACGCCGACCGCGGGCAGCGCGATGCGGTCCTTGTCTGTGAAGTCGGCGATGGACTTCACGTTCGGATTGTTCGTCACCAGGTAGTACGGAAAGTTGCCGAGCGACGCCACGCCGCGCACGTTCTGCTTGCCGTGCGTGCGGTCCCACAGCGTGAGCAGCGGGCCGACGCCAGCGCCCGCAATCTCGATGTTGCCGGACAGCAGCGCGTCATTGACCGCCGATCCGCCGGAGAGCTTGACCCATTCGACCTTGGCGTCGACACCGGCCGCCTTGGCGTGCTTCTCGATCAGCTTCTGCTCCTGCGCCACGTTGAGCAGCAGGTAGACGATGCCGAACTGCTCTGCGATGCGGATCTGGCCTTCGGCATGCGCCGCAAGGCTGCCCAGGGTCAGGCCGATGCCGGCGACGAGCGCGGCAGTGGTGCGTGTGAAACGGTTCATTTCTTCGAAAGCCAAAGTCGTTGGCCTCGAAATGTAGGGGCCAACCACTGCACCGGAAACAACCGATTTCTTGCTTGCTTATGCAGAAACTGTCTGATCGAAGAAGCTGAAGCGAACAGTCGGGTCTTCGGCAACGCGCGCGCTGAGTCCGCGCTCCCACGCAAGGTAGTCGGCCCAGACCTTGTCGCGGCGCGGACCGAAGACGCGCATGACCGAACCCCAGTCGTCGTCGAATGGAGTCAACAACTGTTGCGGCTGATAAGCCGCCTCGACCACCCGGGCGCTCGCCAGCCACGCCTGCGTTCCGCCGGCCAGCCATGCGAATGCCGCCTGCGGCCAGCGCTGCCGCGCGTCGCGTGCGGCGAGGCGCGCCGCGGCGCCGTCGGGCGAGGTGAAGACGACGGTCCGATCCGGCGTGAGCAGGGCTTCGAGTGCAGCCAGCGACGAAGGCAGCAGGAAGCGGGCGCCAGGCAGGTGGCCAGCTTCGTAGTCGATGCTGGGGCCGACATCCACCACGTCGGCCTTGCCGCCGTCGAGCAGGCGCGCCAGCGCGTCGACGTCCAGCGGGGCGGGCGCATCGGCGGCATCTCGCGGCACTGTCGACGCGCCTGCCCACGATGCGGGCAGTTCGCTGGCCAGTACGTGGACCTCGGCCTGGTTCAACTGCGTCAGCCAGAAGGCCGTGACGGCTGCGCGCAGGCGGTGTGCATCGTCGATGAGGACGATGCGGGCGTTCCGCGTTCCCACGAGGTTCTCGAAATGCATCAGCAGTTGCCCGCCGGCCACCTGGCGCACGCCATTCGCCGGCGGCGATGCCGGAGGCCGGACATCGAACACGTAGAGCGTCCGTTCGCCATCGTCCCGCAGGCGCACAAGGCCCTCCGCGTCGACGACCCGCAGGCCATAGCGCGAGACCAGGCCGTCGGCCAGCTTGCGCAGCTGCTCGGGCGATTCGGCCGGGATGTCGTCGACAGGCTGCGCGTTCTGCACCACCGGCGCGCCGCGCAGCCCCCAGGCCATCACGCCGTCTTCCACGAAGGCCGCATCGGCATGACCGAGCAGTCGCAGGGTCGTGGTGCCGATGATGCCGCGCGTGCGGCTGAAGCAGTTGATGGCCCAGACATGGTCCGGATCGTCGACAGCAAAGCGGCGCAACACGAGCTCGGTGCCGGGATAGTTGCGCGCGCCCACGATCGACAGGAAGGCGTACTCGCCGCGCGGCCGCGCGTCGATCACGGTGGTGGACCGACCATCGCGCTGGCGCGCCTCGAGTTCGGCCAACGGCAGGACCGGCGTGCGGTAGTGCTGCCGTGCGAGGTCGCCGAAAGCCTTGACCAGCGTGTTGTAGCCGTCGATGACCGGCAGGCCCTGCGCGGCCCATGCCTCGAGCCCGCCGGCCAGGCGCTGCACCTTGCGATAGCCCAGTCGGCCGAGCAGCGCGGCCGCATGGGCGGCAGCGCCGTCCGGCGCGTCGGCATCGTCGTACAGGACCATGGGTGTCTCGCGGCGCGGGACCAGCGCATCGATCTGCAGCTCCAGCGTGGACAGCGGCGCATTGCGGGCCAGGTTGAGGTGCGCACCATGGAACCAGCGTGTCTCGCGCACGTCGAGCAATGCGAGCTCCTGCGTGCCGAGCAGCAGTTCCCGCAGCGCGCCGGGGGAGACGGGCCCGCTGCTCAATTGGGTTGAATCCCGGCCTGCTTCACGACCGCCGTCCACTTGAGCGTCTCGGCCTGGATGAAGCGCCCGAACTCCTCGGGCGTCCCGCCGACGGTGAAGGCGCCGATGTCGTCGTAGCGCTTCTTGAAGTCGGCCGATTGCACGATGGCGCGAAGCTCGCGCGCCAACCGGTCCACCACCGGCCTGGGCGTGCCGCTGCGCGCCACGATGCCGTACCACGAGGTCACCTCGAAATCCGGGAAGCCGGCCTCTGCCGTGGTCTGCACCTTGGGCAGCCACGGCGCCCGCGCGCGGTAGGCCACGGCCAGCGGCTTGAGCTTGCCGGCCTGGATGTGAGGGATCGCGGTGATCACCTCGTTGAAGATGAACTGCGTCTGACCCGCAAGCAGATCGTTGAGCGCGGGTGCGCTGCCCTGGTAGGGGATGGCGGTGAAGTCGGCGCCGGTCCGGCTGCGCAGCAGTTCGCCGGCCAGATGGGAATAGGCGCCGACGCTCACGCCGTAGTTCAGCTTGCCCGGGTTGTTCTTCGAGTAGGCGATCAGTTCCTGCACGCTGCTGACCGGCAGCGCCGGATTGACCAGCAGCACCTGCGGCGTCTGCACCAGCAGCGACACGGGCGTGAAGTCACGCTCGAGGTCGTAGCTGAGCTGCTTGAACAGCGCCGGCTGCACCGTGAGGTTGGAGGCCGGGGCCAGCAACAGCGTGTAGCCGTCGGCCGGCTGCCGCGCCACGTGGTCGAAGCCGATGTTGCCGGCCGCGCCGCTGCGGTTCTCGACCACCACCGGCTGCTTGAGCCGCTGCTGCAGCTGCTCGGAGACCTCGCGCGCAATCTTGTCGGCGATGCCGCCCGCCGGGTACGGCACAACCACGCGCACCGTCTTGTTCGGATAGTCGTCGGCCGCGGCGACCGGGCCGGCGAGCAGGCCGAGCGCGAGCAGCGACAGCAGGCTCCGGCGGTTCTGGAAATTCATGGGGTGGGCGCCACAGCGTGAAAGCCGCCGAATCTAGGGCGCCGGGGCGCGCACGAGAACAAAGCTTTGCGCATATCGACATGCGCAATGGGCGCAAGCGAATGGCATCGGCATTCCTAAGATCGGCCGGGCCCCACGTTCCATGACGACCGCCCATCCTCCCTCACCTCGCCCGCTCCGTGCGCCCTGGTGGCGCCACTATGAAGCACCGACGCTGCTGCTCGCCGCGGCCCTCTATGCCGCCTGGGCCGCGCTGGTGTGGTGGCATCGCGCGCTGCCGGCGTGGCTCTTGTTCGTGCTCGGCGGCTACCTGGCGCAATTGCATTTCTCGCTGCAGCACGAGAGCATCCATGCGATGCGCCACCTGCCGCGGTGGCTGCGCTGGGCGGTGGTGTGGCCGCCCGTCAACCTGTGGCTCCCTTATCCGCTCTACAACCGCGGCCACAGCACGCACCATGTCAACTTTCACCTGACCCATCCGCTGAAGGACACCGAAAGCGCCTATCACTCCGCGCCTGCATGGCAAGGCTATGGCTCGTTCCGGCGGCGCATCTACGCCGCCAACCAGACGCTCGCCTTCCGCGTGGTGCTGGGCCCTGCGTTGCGCCTGTACAAGCTGGTGCGCGGCGAAAGTGCGCGCCTGAAGGCCGGCGACTTCTCGCATGTGTCGATCTGGCTGGTGCATGCGCTCAGCGTCGCGCCGGTGCTGTACTACGTGCTCGCGGTCTGCGACATGGGCCTTGGCGAGTACCTGCTGTACTTCATCTACCCCGGCATGATGCTCGGCGCCCTGCGCAGCTTCACCGAACACCGCTGGAGCGACACACCGCACGAACGCGTGGCCATCGTCGAGTCCAACTGGCTGTTCGGCCTGCTCTACCTCTACAACAACCTGCACCACGTGCACCACCGCGCACCCACCATGCCGTGGTACGAGATCCCGGTGCATTTCCGGCGCCATCGTGCGGCGGTGCTGGAGGGCAACGGCCACTTCTACTACCGCGGCTACGGCGAGATCGCGCGCCGCTTCCTGTTCCGCCCGGTATTCGAGCCGGTGCATCCGAAGTGGTGAGCCCCGCCACCGACACCTTTCTATTCCTGGCATAGGTCAGTTGCTCGCCGGAGGATTGGCACGTCGAAGGAAGTTCATATGCTTGGGTGTCTCCGCATCACTGTCTCGACACCCATGATCCAGCACAGACGAAAACTCACGCTCGACACACACCACCTCGGATGGCTCAAGGCGCGCCACCACTTCATCGTGGAGCCGACGGGCAATTCCGCTCATCTGCCGCTTGGGCCGTTGATCGTATGGAACGACGACGAGTTCGCGCCCGGGAGCGGTTTTCCAATGCACGGACACCGCGATGTCGAGATCATCTCTTACGTACGCGAAGGCGTGGTCTCGCATCGGGACAACACAGGTGGCGAGGGCGCCACTGCCGCTGGCGATGTGCAAGTCATCAGTGCCGGATCCGGCATCCGGCACGAGGAGTTCAATCGCGAGCAGACTCCGTTGAAGCTGTATCAGATCTGGATCGAATCGAACCGGATTGGCGCGCAGCCTCGTTGGCAGTCGAAGCCATTTCCGCGCAACCATCGGGCTGGCCAGTTGGTCACATTGGCCAGTGGCCTGTCAGGGGACGACGACGCGCTGCCGATACGCGCAGACGCGCGGGTGATGGGAGCCACACTGAAGGCTGGCGAGATCGTCAGCCACTCCCTCTCGACGTCCAGCCAGGCCTACCTGGTGGCCGCACTGGGATCGCTGCGAGTGAACGGGGATGCAGTGGATACCGGCGACGGCGTGGCGCTCTCGGACGTCTCACAGGTGGTCATCGAGGCCACGACGGATGCAGAGGTGGTGATGGTCGAAGTGCAATGAAAAGCGCAGGGGCCGGGGCGCGAGACTCAGGGTCGTTCGCCCAGCAACTTGAAGCCCGCGGCGAGGGCCTCAATGAGCGAACGCACTGCAGGCACCAGCCCGCGACGGGACGCAAAGACCAAGTGGACGAGGCCGGGCTCGGTCTTCAGGCTGGGCAGCACTTCGACGAGCGATCCGTCAGCCAGATACTTGTGAACCAATGTCTCCGGCAGCAGCGCAATACCTATACCGTCCAGCGCACCGGTCAGCAGCGTGGACAGGTCGTCAGTGGCGAGGCGCGGCCTGTGCGGCACGTCGATCTCGATGCCGTCGGGGCCGGTAAATCGCCAAGAGAGCTTGTTGCCCGGTCGCGCCATGCTCAAGGTCGGCAGCTTGCCAAGTTCGCTGCCCGAAGTCGGTGCGCCGTGCTGTGCGATGAACCAGCGGCTGCACACCATTGTCATCCGCGACTCGCCCAGGACGCGCAACGCCAGGTCCGAGTTCTCCAGCGGGGGCAGGCGCACGCGAACGGCAAGATCGAAACCTTCCTCCACCACGTCGACGGGTCTGTTCGTCGCCTCCACATGAACGCGCACCGCCGGGTTGTCGGCCATGTAGCGAGACAGAATCGGTCCGACGCCGCTCATCAACAGCCCGACTGGGCAACTGATGCGTACCAAGCCCTGAGGCGCCGCCAGCGCTCGCTCAACTGACTCGCGGGCAGCCTTGGCTTCCGCCACCACGGCCATGCAGTGTCGATAGAAGTTCTCCCCGGCGTTCGACAGCGAGATGCTTCGCGTCGTCCGATTGATCAAGTGAGCCCCGAGTTGTCGCTCCAGTTCGGACACGCGACGGCTCAACTTCGACGTCGGAAGGCCGAGCGCACGCGCGGCAGCCGAATAACCGCGATGCTCCACAACCTTGGCAAACAGGTACAGATCGTTCAGATCAAGGATCTCCGACATCTCTTGCTCCTCCTCGTTGCATGCATGGAAAGCCAGCCCCCGCCCTCCTGCAGGAGTCGCCGAGTCAGGTTTTCATGATCACACAGTTCATCTTCCATGAACGCGGGACTCAAGAACTCGCCGGCCGCAAGACGCGCGGAGTCGCGTACTCGCGCCCCAGCATGGCGCGAGCGAAGAAGTAGTTGTTGCGACCGCGCTCACTGAGCGCGTCGATGTCGACGTGACCTTCTTCGTCACACGGGAACACCAGGCCACGACCTTCGTTGGCGAGCATGGCGAAGCGGATCTCGAAGTGCGATGAGGGTGCGGGTGTCTGCGTGGTGGCCATGTTCGTCTCCTACGGCTTGGATGGAGCAAATCTAGGCCGAAAGCCCGTGCGAACCCAGAGCAACGGCTGGAACACACTTTTCCTCCACCAGCAAAGGTCCAGGCTTGCGTTTGGCCGAAGTCTTAATATACTTTACACACGTACAGTTTTACAGTGAACGCAGGCCGGGCGATACCGGCCGGACGGAACAAGTGCACAGGAGACACAGGCAATGATTGAAGAGCGCGACCTCATCGTCACGATGCGTGACGGAACCCGTTTGGCCGTGGACGTCTATCGACCGGACGAACCGGGGAACTACCCCGTCCTCTATGCGTGCGCCTTGCACAACAAGGACATTCAAGGCCCCGATATCTCCGACATCCTGCCGCCCCAACCGGCCCACGCACCGCTGTGGTTCGGACCGATCGAGGCGGGAGACACGCGCCGATTCATTGCCAACGGGTACGTGCACGTCATTGCACAACCGCGCGGGTCGGCGAAGTCGGGGGGCCACTACGGTCACGAGGACACCGACCACTACGACATGATCGAGTGGATTACCCAGCAACCGTGGTCCGACGGCAAGGTGGGTATGGTGGGGATCTCCGGCTACGCAGGCGAGCAGTGGCGTGCGGCGGCGCAGGGCCATCCGGCGCTCAAGGCCATATTCCCCTACGACGCGTGCAGTGCCTACGGCGGGATGTTCGGCTTCCGGGATTTCAACCCTGGAGGAGTCGTCCACTCCTTCCCCTACCTGCTGGATGTCTTCAGCACGGTTCACGAATCGCGCGACATCCCTGCCGAGCTCCCACCGGAGCAGGAATCGCTGTGGCGCGAGGCCATGCGCAACCCGGACTACAAGCAGTACGTCAACCTGTACAACATCCTCACCCAGAAAGGCCAGCGCACCTTCGTCATGTACTTGATGATGACGCAGCCCTGGGAAGCAGACGGTGTCGTCGAGCGTTCGGAGGCGACCTTCAAGAAGATCAAGATCCCCTTCTACACCGGCTCCGGCGCATACGCATACACCTACAAGCTTCACTGGCTCGGTGCACAGAACTACTTCCAGAGCGTCGACCAGCCGAAGAAGCTGTTGTTCACGGGGCCGGCGCACCTGGAGCGCCCCTTCCACCAGTACCACGACGAGATCCTCCGTTGGTACGACCACTGGCTCAAGGGCAAGGACACCGGCATCATGAACGAGCCGCCGGTGCGCTACTGGCTCATGGGGGCCAACGAGTGGCGCACCGGCCAGGATTGGCCGTTGCCCGAGACGCAGTGGCAGAAGTACTACCTGTCGCACTGGGAGACACTGAGCACGGAGCCGCCCCGCCCCACCGCCGAACTTGGCGCATCGGCGCGCGAACCGGACGTGTTCACGCAGATGCCCGTCACCCGGACCACGAAGGTCGAGCGCCTTCGGTACATGACCGAGCCGCTGGCGCACGACGTCACCGTGGCCGGTCCCATCTCACTGACCCTGCACGCCGCGATCGACCAGGAAGACACGAACTGGATCGTCATCCTCAAGGACGTCGGCCCGGACGTCTCCGTGCGAACGGCACGCGAGGGTGAGCGCGACGTGCCCGCAGACCTTCCGGAGCGCGAACTCACCCGTGGCTGGCTCAAGGCATCGTATCGCGCCCTCGACGAAGGCCGATCCACACCGTGGAAGCCGTTCCACAAGCTCACCCGTGATTCGATTGCACCGGTGAAGCCCGGCGAAGTCGTCGAATACAAGATCGAGATCCTGGCAACGGCCAACCAATTCAAGGCCGGCCACCGGATCTGCCTCGAGATCGCGAGCATGGATGTTCCGACGGGCACGGGCGCGATGACGAACGTGGAATACATCCCGTACCACATTTGCAGCAGCACGACGGTGACGCATCGGATCTACCGGGATGCCGACAGACCGTCGCACCTGCTGCTGCCGATCATTTCGACCTAGTCCGCCATCCCGCGGCACGCCTCGCAACCTGATGCGGGCAAGGTGTCGCATACCTCCCCGAAAAGGTACCAGACCATGAACACCATTCGTTTCGAACGTCGCGCGAGTATCGGCAGCATCGTGCTCGCCAATCCTCCGTACAACCGCATCGACCTCCAGTACGCGGCGTCTCTTCGCGAGGCCGTTCACGCCGCAAGCAAAAGCGACATCCGCGTCCTGATGATTCGCGCCGAAGGGCCGAACTTCAGCATGGGCGGCGAAGTCCGCGAGTGGCCAGGCAAGGACATCCACTGGTTTCGCACCTTCGTGGCCGACGTGAATGCCTCCTATCGCGCCATCGAGGCGCTTCGCGTGCCGACCGTCGCGGTCGTGAGGGGCTTGGCATTCGGTGGGGGCTTCGAGCTTGCGCTCGCCTGCGACTTTGTCGTCGCGGCGGAAGACGCCGTCTTTCGCTGCGTAGAGGTCACCACGGCGATGCTGCCGATCGCGGGGGGCTTGCAGCGCCTCGCTGAACGTGTGGGCCGCGGCCGCGCCTCCCGGTTCTCCATGCTGGGTGATCCCATTCCTGGCAAGGAGGCCGGCGAACTGGGCATCGCCACGCACGTCGTTCCGGAGGCCCGGCTCGACGCCGAGGCCGACGCGCTCGCCCAGCGCCTGGCGTTGGGCCCCACCCGCTCGTATGCGGCCACCCGCACGATCCTGAAGGCCTGGTCGGGCGGCGGCATCACCGCCGCCGATGCGGTGATGCCCGACGTCACGATGGAACTCTTCCACACGCAGGATGTGCAGCGCGGATTCCTGCATACCGCAAAGGCCTTCGACGCAGACGCCGAGCCGTCCGAGATGACGTTCGAGGGCAAGTAGGAATCCACCTCGACCCAGGAGAGCGACCTGTGACTCAAGAAAGCTACGTATCGGGCGACCGTTCGGCCACTCTGATCGAGGAGACGATCGGCGCCTATCTCGACGGTGTTGCCGAGCGCGATGGCGCGCGGCTGGCGCTGGTGGTCCCCCACCAGCATGTGCGTTGGACCTACTCGGACCTCAAGGCCAATTCGGACGCCTTTGCCGCGGGCTTGCTGCGCCTCGGCCTGGCGCCAGGCGATCGGGTCGGAATCTGGGCGCCGAACTGCGCGGAGTGGACCGTCGCCCAGTTTGCGACCGCCAAGGCGGGGTTGGTTCTCGTCAACATCAATCCTGCCTACCGGGTCGCCGAACTCGAGCACGTGCTGCGGGCGGTCGAATGCCGGGCGCTCATCACGGCACTCCGATTCAAGTCCAGCGACTACCTCGCAATGCTGAACGCGCTTGCCCCGGAACTCGCCGATGACAAGGACGTCCTCGCCAGTGCCAGGTTACCGGCGCTCAAGCATGTCATCACCATTGGCGATGAATTGCACGCAGGCTGCACGCCCTTTTCGGCCGTTTCCGCCAAGGCCGACAGCGCAGCGGAGCAATGGCTTGAGTCGGTGGCGGCAGCCGTCGACCCCCATGGGCCCGTCAATATCCAGTTCACGAGCGGAACGACGGGCCTTCCCAAAGGCGCCACGCTGTCGCATCACAACCTCCTCAACAACGGGTTTTTCGTTGGAGAGGCCACCGGCATCGAGCCAGGCTCGCGGGTCTGCATCCCGGTACCGCTGTATCACTGCTTCGGCATGGTCATGGGGAATCTGGGCTGCCTCACGCATGCGGCCACCATGGTCTACCCGGGAGAGTCTTTCGATCCTGCCGCCACTCTCGGCGCCATCGCTGCGGAGAAGTGCGATGTCTTGTACGGCGTGCCCACCATGTTCATCGCGCAACTCAACCTTCCCGGGTTCGAGCAATACGATGTCTCATCGCTGCGACGCGGCATCATGGCAGGCGCGCCATGCCCGGTCGAGGTGATGAAAGAAGTCATCTCCAAGATGCACATGGGCGAAATCACCATCGCCTACGGCATGACGGAGACAAGTCCTGTGAGCTTCCAGAGCAGCCGAGACGACCTTGTCGAGCTGCGCGTCTCCACCGTCGGCCGAATTCAGCCCCACCTCGAGGTCAAGATCGTGGATCGCGAAGGCAACACCGTGCCTCGCGGCGAATCCGGGGAGCTTTGCACGCGGGGCTACTCGGTGATGCTGGGCTACTGGAACGACGAGGCGCGGACCCGGGAAGCCATTGACGCCGACGAGTGGATGCACACGGGCGATCTCGCTTCCATCGACAGCGACGGCTACTGCCGCATCGTCGGTCGCATCAAGGACATGGTGATCCGCGGCGGCGAGAACATCTATCCGCGCGAGATCGAGGAGTTCCTTTACCGGCACCCCGATATTCAGGATGTCCAGGTGATCGGCGTGCCGGACGAGAAATATGGCGAGGAGCTCTGCGCCTGGGTCATTCCCCGTGCGGGCGTCCAGCTCGATGAAGATGCAGTGCGCGCGTTCTGCCGCGACCAGATCGCCCACTACAAGGTGCCGCGCCATATCCGCATGGTGCAGGAATTTCCCACGACCGTGACCGGCAAGGTCCAGAAGTTCCAGATGCGCGAACTGATGATCAAGGAACTCGGGAAGTCCCGGCACTGAGGCGGCGAATGCGGTGTCGATTCCGGGTGGCATGTGGTAGCGTGCAATCATGCCAAGCAAGAGAACCTCGGCCGTAGAAGGCGTCCGGTCATCCCAAGCGAAGGTCAGTGGAGCACCCAGGAAGCGCGCAGAACAGCAGCGGTCACAGGCGACCCGCGCAACCATCCTCGAGGCCGCGCTCGCGGAGTTCGCAGAGAAGGGATTCGAGGCGGCGAGCATCCGCAGGATTGCAGAACGCACCGGGTTCCAGCATCCTCTGATCACCTATCACTATCCCAGCAAGGACCTGCTCTGGCAGGCGGTCGCGCAGGACACCTTCGAGCGCATTCAACGTGAATGGGATGCACGCGCCGCCGAGGAGACCAACCTGTCTCCGGTCGAACGCTTGCGGGCGGAGTACCGCGCATTGTTCCGGCACACATCGGCGTTCCCCGACTTCCATCGCTTCATGCGCCAAGAAGCGGCGACCGCCAATCCTCGTCTTCACTGGGTCGCGGAGAACGTGCTCAAGCCGCTCATCAACCGGCTGCTTCCCCAGATCACGGCGGCGCAAGCCGAAGGGCTGCTGCCGGCCGTGGAACCTATCCTGTTTCACTACATGATGGTCAGCCTCACGGCCACCCTGTCAGAGTTCGGCCCGGAAATGCGAGCCACCCGCCGCGTGTCGGCCACTCGCCCCGATGTCGCAGAGGCGTACTGGGCCTTGGTGGAACAAACCGTGTTTGGCTCGCAGCCCCGGACCGCAACCAGGAACTCCCGAAAGCGCGGGCAGGATTGAGCCGACGTGCGCGTCCCCAACGTCAATCCCAGGCTGGTGCAAGACCAGGCGGATCGACGATGCGGCTGCCCGGTTCGGCGAGAGCAAAGATCGCCGCCATGTCGTCCGCGGGCAGTTCGAAGTCGAAGATCGCGGCATTCTCGGCCAACCGCTCTCGATGGGTACTGCGCGACAGCGCCACGACACCGCCCTGTTGGACCAGCCAGCGAAGCACAACCTGCGAGACCGAACGACCGTTGCGTGCGGCGATCTCCTCGAGGGTCTGATCTGCGAAGACCCGGCCGACAGCCATGGCGCAGTACGCAGTGGCGGCGAGGCCTGCGCCCCGAACCGCCGACACGAGCGCACGCTGGTCCAGGTACGGGTGGTACTCGAACTGATTGGTGACCAACGGTACTTCGGAGAGTCGAATAGCCCTGGCCAACAAGTCCCGGTTGTAGTTGCTCACGCCGATGTGGCGCGCCTTGCCCGAACGGACGATGTCATTCAGCGCACCGATCTGATCCTCGAGCGGCACGCCGTCATTCGGCCAGTGCAGCAGCAGCAGGTCGACGTAGTCGCTGCCCAGCCTGCGGAGGCTGCCTTCGACCGAAGGCCCCATGAGGCGTGGCGCACAGTTCGGAGCCCAGATCTTGGTCGTGACGAAGACATCGGTGCGCGGCAATCCGGACATGGCAATGCCGAGGCCGACATCGGCCTCGTTCGCATAGACCTGCGCGGTGTCGACGTGCCTGAACCCCGCATGCAGCGCCGCAGGGATGATGTTCGAGAGCGCACCACCCCGCATGCCATACGTCCCGAGGCCCAGCGAAGGTATATGTGCGCCGCTCGCTGTGACGAATTGCATGTGGGGTTCTCCGAAGTAGCTATCTAGTTCGCCGCACGCGCCGCAAGCCGGCTGTCCAGCCCGATGCTGCCCGCGCCAAAGGCCGCAACCTGCAGCAGCCCGCCGGCCATGGCCAGGTTCTTGAAGAAGTGAATCATCTGGTTCTGGTCATCCAGCGCGTGGTGAAAGATGAGCGCGGTAACCACGCAGAACAGAGCCAGCGCAATCGCCACGAGTTTGGTGCGGTAGCCGACCAGCAGCAACGCGCCACCTCCAACTTCGACGAGGACCGCGCCCAGGTACGCGAACAGCGGGGCGGGCATTCCCATGGCGGCGATGTAGCCCTGGGTCGCGCTGGGCGCACCCAGCTTGCCCAGACCACTCATGATGAAGGTGATCGCAAGCAGAACCCGACCAATGAGCGGCAGTGCGCCCTGATTTCCATTCGAACCAGACATGATGATGTTTCCTGAAGTTGATTGACGATTTCGAGTGACGAGGGCTGAACAGTCGGCAGCGACTCATTCGGTGCAGCCAGTTTAGAAACGCGCCTGCCGTCGAACAACCGCCAGCCGCGCAACACATCTTTCTATGACGCAGAACGATGACTCTTGTCAGCGCACGTCAGGCGCGATTCCATAACCTGCAGGCATCGCGCTATTACCCATGATTCCTTCCGGTTAGGGATGCCGAACCCTAGGATCTCATCCGCACTGGGCAGCGACAACCAGTATGGAGACAACCAATGTCAGAGACATCGAACATGGGCGCAGCCACGCCGGACCCGGAGCGGCGGCAGATGCTCCGCGCCGCGGCGGCCATGGGCATCGGCGTGCTCGCGGGGCCCGCGTTTTCCCAGTCCGCCGACCCTTCGCGGGAGGCGCCCGATCTCATTCTGTACAACGGCAGATTGACGACGCTGGAGCGCGGTACAGAGAACGCGACAGCCATCGCAATGAAGGGCGGCCTCATTGCAGCGGTGGGGTCGGACGAGGATGTGCGCAGGCTCGCGGATGGGGCGACGCGCCTGATCGATCTGCAAAGACGCCGGGTCATACCGGGCCTCGTGGATTCCCACACCCATGTGGCGCGAGGCGGCCTGACCTACAACATGGAGCTGCGTTGGGACGGCGTACGCAGCCTTGGAGCCGCCCTGGAGATGCTGCGCGAGCAGGCGCGCCGCACGCCGGCTCCGCAATGGGTGCGAGTAGTGGGTGGATGGACAGAACACCAGTTCGAAGAGCGAAGGATGCCAACGCTGCAGGAGATCAACGCGGTGTCGGCCGATACGCCGGTCTTCGTGCTCAATCTCTACAGCCAGGCTTTCCTCAACCGCGCCGCGCTTCGGGCATGCGGCTATACCAGGGACACGCCCCAGCCGCCTGGTTCCATCATCGAACGCGATCGCAACGGCGAGCCCACGGGCCTGCTGCTCGCGGAGCCGAATGCCTTCGTCCTGTACACCGCATTGTCGAAGGGACCGCTGCTCGGACGCGACGACCAGATCAACTCGATGCTGCACTTCATGCGCGAGGAGAATCGTCTCGGCGTCACATCCATCGGCGATGCGGCCGGCGGCCAGCAGAGCTACCCGGACGACTACAACGTGCTGGAGCAACTCGCGCGCGAAGATCGAATGACCCTGCGTGTTGCGATCAATGTGATGCCGCAACGGCCGAAAGAAGAGCTCAACGACATCCGCAGGTACGTAGCGACGGGCAAGCCTGGCTCGGGCACCGATTTCATGCGCCTGAACGGCATCGGCGAAGCGCTGGTTTTCAGCGCCACGGATTTCGAGGACTTCTACATGCCACGGCCCGATCTGCCGGGTCCGATGGAAGGCGACTTGGAGAAGATCGTGCGCTTCCTTGCCACGAGCGGGTGGCCCTGGCGAATGCATGCGACGTACAACGAGACGGTCTCGCGCGCCCTCGACGTCTTCGAGCGCGTGCACCGGGACGTGCCGATCGACAAGCTCGGCTGGTTCTTCGACCACTGCGAGACGGTGACGGCGCAGAACCTGGAGCGCATCAAGAAGCTGGGCGGTGGCGTCGCCGTGCAGAACCGCATGTCGATGCAAGGCGACTATTTCGTCCGTCGCTATGGCATTGCCGCGGCCGCGGAGACGCCTCCGGTGAAACGAATGGTGGACATGGGTGTTCCGGTCTCGCTCGGGACGGATGCGACGCGCGTCAACAGCTACAACCCGTGGCAGACGCTGTACTGGCTTGTCTCGGGAAAAACACTGTCGGGAACGGTGCTCTATCCGGAAGAGAAGCGGCTCGAGCGGATTGCCGCGCTGCGCCTCATGACGGCGGACGGCGTGTGGTTCTCCCGCGATACCGGCAAGAAGGGCGTGCTCAAAAGCGGCGCCTTTGCCGACCTCGCAGTGCTGGATCGCGACTATCTGTCGGTGCCCGAGGATGACATCCAGGACCTCACGTCCGTCCTGACCGTGGTCGCGGGGAAGATCGTGCACGCGAGCGCTTCGTACGCGTCGATGAGTCCGCCGCTTCCGGTGGCTTCGCCGAGTTGGTCTCCGGTCAACCACTACGGTGGCTACCAGTCCCGGCGAAGGCCGGGGACGGCCTCCGATAGTGGAGACCCGCGCTACCACTACGCGGCGATGTGCGGATGCCGCATGTCGTGCCTGCTGCATGGGCACGATCACGTGGCCACGGCGGCCTCCGTGCCGAGTTCGGACCCCCGCTCCTTCTGGGGTGCGGTTGGATGCAACTGTTTCGTCTAGCGGGAGCCGGAGATGGATGACATCGTGACCGGCGCGCTGTCGGGTCGTTCTCGGGGCCCCGCGGGAGGAAGCTCAACTGCGGCCAGGGCCCTTCGATGGCTGCTTCTGCTGGCGCTCTGCAGCGCATACCTCCAGGGCGGCATCATGAAGGCGTTGGCCTTCGACGCCGTCCTGCCGGAGTTTGAGCGTCTCGGGCTCCATCCTGCCTATCCCCTGCTGGTCGCCACCATCCTGTTGGAGGTGGGCGCTTCGGTGCTGATCTTGCTGGGATATCGGCGGCGGGGGGCCGCCATTGCGCTTGCAGTGTTCACGATTGCCGCAACCTTGGTGGCCAATCGGTTCTGGAGCATCGCCATGCCGGACCGGGTGCCGGCGATGAACGCGTTCTTCGAGCACCTCGGTCTCGCAGCTGCTTTCATCCTGCTTGCATGGACCGAACGCACGCCCTAGAACGGGCTGTTGGTGTTCTTCCGGTCTTCCTGTGGCGGGATTTCCGACAACACATCCCAGTGCTCGACGAGCTTGCCGCCTTCGACGCGAAACAGGTCGTAGTTGGCGGTGTGGCCGGCGTCCGTCTGGGCGTCCACGAGCGCCAGCACGAAGTTGCCTTCGGCAAGGTACATCTTCGGGTGGAGGACCGGACCGTTGCGAACGGAGCCCGTGCGAGTCGCTTCGGCGATGCGCGCCTTGAGTCTGTCCGTCCCGTCGCCGACCTTGGAGGCATGCTGGGCATAGTTGTGGCCGTCGATGAACTCGTCGATGCGGTCGAATTGAAGCTCGACCGTGACGGCCTGCTTGAAATCGCGCACCCGCTGGCGGTTGTACTCCGTCTTGTCCCTGTCGGCAACGCCATTGGCTCCGTCGGTCTGCGAGCGTCCGGAAACGTTAAGCCCCATCAACGGCTCTTGACCGCCCCAGTGCTCGACGATCTTGCCATGCTGAAACCGGAAGATGTCGAAGGCGATCATGGAAGGCGTTGCCCCGGGCAACCCGTCATAGATCGAGTGCAGGACGACGAAATCGCGGTCTACCAGCGTACGCAGGACCGTCACTCGGGCGTGCGGCGACCGCGCCAGTTCTTCTGCGAAATGCATCAGACCTTGCAGTCCATCGGCCTTGTTCGGATCGTGCTGAATGAGCGTTTCGTGGAACAGGTCCTGTACCGTGGTGCGCCCGCTGGCCGAAAACAATGCCTCCAGAGCAGCGCGCGCGGTTGCGCCGAGATTTGTTGAAGATGCCATCTGCATGCCTTTCGTTGTCCTGGATCAGATCGTTCTTGCAATGCCGGCGGCTTTGACGATGGCCGCATTGCTCGTCATTTCCGCCCGCAGCAGCGCATCGAACTCCTCGGGTGTCGTGACCCTCGGCTCCGCGCCGACGGTCAGCAGCCGTTCATGCACGTCAGCGGATTGCATCGCCGATGCGACGGCGTCGTGAAGCTGCTGGATGACGTCACGCGGCGTGCGCGAACGGGCCATCAGTCCGACCCACGACAGGTACTGCGCGGCCGGCAGTCCCGCTTCGGCAAGGGTCGGAACATTCGGCAAGAGGCTGGACCGCTTGGGCGAGCTGACGGCGAGCGCCCTCAGCTTGCCCGCATGGATGAGCTGGACCACGGAGATGACGCCTGGAAACAGCCAGTCGACGCGGCCCGCCGCAGTCTCCGTGACGGCATCGAGCGCAGCCTTGAAAGGAACGTGGATCGCATCGATCCCGGCCGCGAGACGGAATTTCTCGGCCGCGAAATGCGAGGTGCTGCCATTGCCCGACGAGGCGTAGTTCAGCTTGCCTGGTTGCGCCTTTGCGGCATCGACCAGTTCCTTGACGTTGTGAAAGCTCGACGATGCGGGCACCACGAGCACGTTCGGCGTTTCGGCCAGCAACGAAATGCCTGAGAAGTCCTTGATGGGATCGAAGCCGAGCTTCGTCAGGAAAGGCGTGATCGTGTGCGCTCCGCTCTGAATGAACAGCGTACGGCCATCGGCCGGCGAAGCCAGCACGTTCTGCGCGGCCACGATGCCGGAAGCGCCGGCCTTGTTGTCCACAATGACGGACACGCCGAGCTTGGGTGCGAGCTTCTGGGCGAGGATTCGGCCGATGATGTCCGAGGCGCTTCCAGGCGATGCACCGGAGATCAGCTTCAGGATCGACCCACCGGAGAGAAATGGCGTCTGCGCGTCCGCGATGGTCGGGGCCGCGAGCGCCGGCGCAGCCAGGACTGCAGCGGTACGGCCGATGAAAGTGCGGCGCCGCAGCGCCGCGCCTGTCTCATGAGAAGTCGTCATTCCGTTGTTTCCATATTTCGAGCCTCAGCGCTTGGGGAGTCCGAGCTGCGACGCCATCCAATCCGCCGTCTGGTTGCGATAGCGGTAGGTGCGGTTGTTGGCGATGTGGTTTCCGTCCTCGATGACCATGAGTTCGACCGGGCCGCCGGACTCTTCGGCGACCCGCAGCGCGTCTTTCCAGTCGATCAACCGGTCCTGCTTTCCGGTCACGAGCAACAAGGGGCATTCGATCTGCGCCGCAATGCCGCCCTTTAGCGTCAGCGTCGCGCCGACCGCCTGCGCATCGGCCATCGTCGATGAATGGCTGCGCACGCGGAAGACCTCGCGAGACAGGTTCGGCAGGGTCTGCCAGTTGTCGAGGAAGTCGTACGGACCCGACAGGCCGACGCACGCGAGGATCCGGTGCTCGAACGCGACCGCGCGCGTCGCGTAGTAGCCGCCGAGGCTGACACCCCACAGGCCGATCCGGGCTGCATCCACGTCTGCGCTGCTCTGCAGCCAATCGACGACGGCCGTCACCGCAACTTCGTAGTCGCCCCGGATCGGAAATCGGTACTCCGCCTCTCCCTGCCCCGGGCCGTCGATCATGAGCGTCGCCATGCCGCGCGCCAGGAACGGCGTTTCGTAGGATTCGAGTTCTTCCTTGGCCGAGTCGAGCCCGGGCACCATGACCACGACCGGCGGCTTCGCAGCGCCCGCGGGTAGCCGCAAGAAGCCGGCCAGCCAGCCGCCTTCGTAGGGGATCTCCACGCGTCGAGCCGGGGGACTCAGAAAAGGCAGTGCCAGCTGCTTGCACTCGATCGCCTTGTCGTGCGCCCGACGCATCTGATCGATGTCTTGAACGAAGACGAACTTCGCAAAATGATAGTAGACCGCGGCGCGCGACAGATGGTCCGCCGCGCTCAACAGATGGGCTCGCTCCAGCGACTCTCGTCCAAGCTCCTCGTGAACGCCTGCTCGCGCGCACCAGGCAGCGCACCAATCGTCCCACCGGGCGATGCCGTTCGTCACATCCTCGAAATCGGCCAGCGCCACGCCATTGGCAATGAAGCGGGGAGCCCAATGGGCGATGGCGGTCTCTACTTGCGCGTCTCTTTTCATTTCGGGTGCTTCTGTTCGTGTTGGCGTCCCACCGGACGATGGGGGCCAGCCGTCGCTCGCCCCACCGATGAACGCATCCTAGAAACGCGAAGCCAGCTCGTACAGTAATTGTTTTAGACTGGGCGATAACCATTCGATATGGAGGCCAGCGTGAAGCTCCAGCAGTTGCGATACCTCTGCGGCATTGCCGATCAGGGCCTCAATCTCTCCAAAGCCGCCGAAGCGCTCTACACGTCACAACCCGGCATCAGCCGCCAGATCCGGCTGCTGGAGGAAGAGTTGGGTATCGATGTGCTGGTGAGGCAGGGCAATCGCATCGCCGCACTGACGGAGCCCGGCCGGCACGTCGTCGAGATCGCACGGCGCGTGCTTCGAGATATCGAGAGCCTGCGCAGCGTCGGGGAGGACTTCGCCAACGAGAACTCCGGCGCGCTCGTGGTCGCGACGACACACGTGCACGCACGTTATCTGCTGCTCCCGGTCGTACGGGCTTTCAACAAGCGGTTTCCGAACGTCAGGCTAAGCCTGCGCCAGGGCAATCCTGACCAGATCGTGGAACTCGTGAACGCGGGCACCGCCGACATCGGCCTCTGTTCCGTGCCGACGCTCGAAACACCGTTGCTGACGCGTCTGCCCTGCTACGAAGTTCCTCGATGCGTGTTGGTGCCAAGCGGCCATCCCCTGTTGCGAAAAAGACGTCTGCGCCTCGCCGACCTTGCCTCTTATCCCATGATCACACTCGACCGCTCGTTCGCGAGCGGCGTCGCGGTGATGAGTGCCTTCTCGGAGCAGAGCATCGAGCCCAACGTGATTCTCAGCGCCACCGACGCCGACGTCATCAAGGCCTACGTCGCCGCGGGTGTGGGAATCGCCACAGTGCCGGAGGTTGCGTTCGACAGCACGAAAGACCGCAGCCTGCGCGCGATCAATGCGAGGCATCTGTTCGCGCCGACGATCAGCTATGTATGGGTGCATCGCAACCAGTATCTGCGCGGCTTTGCCTATGAATTCATCCGTATGCTGTCCAGCAAATGGACGCGGTCGACGGTCGAGCGCGTGATGCAGTCCGGCGAGGCGCCGGATGCGTCGATGACCATTGTTCCGCTCGCGCACAAGAGCTCCGCCTGAAACGCGGGTATCAGCCTCTATGTGCCACGGATACGCTCGCTGGCGCTTGGACCGGTTCAGCACTCGCGCCCGTGGATTGCATCGAGGCCGACCGTTCGTGGTTGACGAACAGCACCGCGACCATGCCGATGACAGCAGGAATCGCGATCGCAATGAAGTTCTGCTGCAGCGGCAGGTTCATGCCGACCAACGCGCCTATCAGGATCGGTGCCAGGATCGCGCCACTGCGACCGACGCCCAGTGCCCACCCAAGACCGGTTGAACGAACCGCCATCGGATAGAACTGTCCGGTATAGGCGTTGGCCACGATCTGCGTGCCGATCGTCGATGCCCCGGCCAGGCCCACAAGGATGAACAGCGCCGGCGTCGGCATCTTGTACCCGAGCAGCGTCAGCGAGACGGCGGCCAACGCATACATCCCGGCGAGCACGTACTTGATGTGAAACCTGTCGGCGAGCCAGCCGCCGAGGATCGCGCCGATCATGGCGCCCACATTCAATACCAGCACGAAGGTCAGCGCTGAACCCAGGCTGTAGCCGGCGCTGGCCATGAGCTTCGTCAGCCAGGAACTCAGCGCAAAAACCATGAACAGGCACATGAAGAACGCGACCCAGAACATGACCGTGCTGAAACCACGGCCTTCACGGAAGAGGTGCTTGATCGGCGCGCTGTCGGCCTTGTCTTGGGCGGGCACTGTGAATCGGTCGCTCGCCAGCGGCCTGTAACTCGGTTCGAGCTTCGAGGCAATCTGCTTCAGCTCTTCGCTTCGGCCCTTCGCCAGCAAGAACGGCATCGATTCCGGAAGCGACTTCAGGATGACCGGAATCAGCAATACCGGCAGGCCCGCCGCGAAGAATACCGATTGCCAACCGTAGCTCTCAATAAAGCTCTTGCCCAAGATTGCCGCGATGATCCCCCCGACGGCATAGCCGCTGAACATCAGCGTCACAAGCGTTGCGCGGATTCTTTTGGGAGAGTATTCGGTCATGTGCGCAACCACATTCGGCATCACGCCGCCGATGCCGAGCCCAGCGAGGAAGCGCATCGCGCCGAACGTGACAGGATCCTTGGCGAGGCCGGCGGCGGCAGTGAAGATACTGAACAGACCCACGCAGATGGCGATGGCCCAGCGGCGACCGATCCTGTCGGCAATGGTGCCCAGGAAGATGGCGCCGAACATCATGCCGAAGAGCGCCGAACTCACCATGAATCCCGCATGGGTCGCGTCGACGCCCATGTTCGCCATGATCGACGGCAATGCGATGCCAACGACGGACAGGTCGTAACCATCGAACACGATGATCAGTGCGCACCAGAACAGCACGAGCCCGTGAAAGCGGTTGAAGCGGGCATCGTCGGCCAGCCTGTGAAGGTCGATTTGGCGCATGACTCTTGTCTCCGATCGGATAGGGGAGCTCGAATGATGGGGACCCTGGCTGGGCGGGTCCAACGCATTTTTCGGATAGGCCCTATGAGGCCTGGAAATGTTGGGGCGGGTCTTCCCACAGGTCGCCGCGCCGGCCCGCTCCTCCATGCGCTTTGCGAATGCGCGCTATCACCGATTTTCGTTAGACCGTGCCTTGAGGCCCTCGTAAATTCACCGGCGAGGCACGCGCCGATGTGGCACGGCCATGAAGACAAAGGAGATAGATATGCAAGGAAAGATCGGTCTCGAGGAGCACTTTGCGATTCCCGAAACGCTGCAGGATTCGGCCGGCTTCGTGCCGGGCGCCTATTGGAGGGAACTCAGCAGCCGCCTCCTCGACATCCACGAAGGCCGGTTGCGCCAGATGGATGAGCACGGCATGGAGATGATGATCCTCTCGCTGAACGCGCCTGCCGTTCAAGCGGTGGCCGATCCAAAGAAAGCCTACGAGCTCTCGGTCCGCGCCAACGATTTTCTGGCTGAGCAGGTTGCGAAGAGACCCGATCGCTTCCAGGCGTTTGCCGCTTTGCCAATGCAGGACCCAGAGAAGGCAGTCCAGGAACTCGAGCGATGCATGACCGAGCTCGGTTTCCGCGGTGCGCTCGTCAACGGGTTCTCGCAGGTGGGCACAACCGACAACGTCGCCTACTACGATGCTCCGCAATACGCGCCCTTCTGGGCTGCGGCAGAGCGGCTCGATGCGCCGTTCTATCTGCATCCACGCAATCCGTTGGCGAGCTGGGCGCAGATCTATGAAGGTCACCCGTGGCTGCTCGGGCCCACGTGGGCTTTTGCACAGGAGACCGCGGTCCACGCCCTGCGACTCATGGCGAGCGGCCTCTTCGATCGCCATCCTGGACTCAAGATCATTCTTGGCCACCTGGGCGAAGGCCTGCCCTACAACATGTGGCGAGTCGATCATCGCAATGCATGGGTCAAGGCGCCCAAGGGCTATCCGGCCAAGCGGAAGCTTTGCGACTACTTCCAAGAGAACTTCTACCTCACGACTTCCGGAAACTTCCGTACCCAGACGCTGATCGACGCGATGCTCGAAGTCGGATCGGATCGGATTCTTTTCTCGACCGACTGGCCCTTCGAGAATGTCGATCACGCATCGAACTGGTTCAACGACGCAAGCATCAGCGAGGCCGACCGGACGAAGATCGGCCGAACGAACGCGTTGTCGCTGTTCAAGCTGAATCGATCCTGAGCCGCCGGAGCCTGGCGGCCAAGCGATCTCAGGCGCCCTCGATTTGCGCTTGTACAACAGGCCCTCGGCGTGAACGCTCATGAAAGAGGCCGAATATGAGTTCACGCAGCCAGCGATTTCCGCTGTCCTGATGGAATCGCTCGTGCCATTGCTGGCGTATTTCAAAGGGCGTGACCTCGAAAGGCGCATCGACGGAGTGCAGATCCGTGCGTGACGCCACCATCGCCTTGGCGAGGCGAGCCGGCGCAGTCAGCAGCAATCCTGACGCGGCGACGATCGACGACAAGCCCAGCGAATGGGCCGCGGTCAGTACAACCTGCCGACGATCGAGCGCGCCCGCCCGGTCCAAGGTCTGCTGAAGCTGGGTGTCGGTCGTCCCCTGGGGCCGGTACGCGATATGTTCGGCCGCGAGATAGTCGTCCAGCTTGATGCTCCCCCGAGCGCTCAAAGGAGACGCCTTGGACATCAGCACGACAAAGGTCTCGTCGAACAGTCGCTGCTGGTAGAACGATGGCCCCATCAGTTCCCAGCTGCCGAGCGCGATGTCGATCTGCCCATGGAGCATCCGCTGCCGGGCCTCCGCCATCGAGACGTCCACCGTCTCGAAACGGACTGCGGGCGCGATGCCGCGTGCGACCGAGAGCAGCTCGGGCATCATGACCAGTTGCCCGATGTCGTTGACGGCAATTCGAAATGTTCGGCTGGATGTTTCTGCGTCGAATTCCCTTCCCTGCTCGACCGCCTGCACCAGGCAGGCGAGCCCCTCTTCGATGGGCGCGATGAGGCGCTCGGCGACAGGCGTGGGGACCATTCCATCCGCCGAACGCACGAAGAGCGCGTCGTTGAAACGCTCGCGCATGCGTTTGAGGGCATTGCTCACGGCGGACTGCGTCATGCCGAGGCGCTCCCCTGCGAGCGTGACGCTGCGCGTCGCATAGATCGCCTGGAACACCAGGAACAGATTCAGATCAATGGAATTGATGTTCACGGCGGTGTCTCCGTTCGCCCCGGCTTCGAGCAAGCCTCATCGAAGCGCTACTCGTTGTCCAGCACTGCAAGGTTGTCGTAGACCAGCCGTAGCATGTCGCGAAGGGACTCGGCTTGCGCCAAGGTCAAGCCCGACAGCGAGACGCGCTCATACAGCTGAGCCAGAGGGATGATTCGCAACGTGAGCTCGCGCCCGGCTTCGGTCAAGCTGAGAGCGAGCGCGCGAGCATCCTCGTCCGAACGGTCACGCACCAACACCCCCCTCTGCAGAAGACCATCGACCACGCGCGAGAGCGTGGAAGGATCCGTCGACGTGTGCAGCGCCAGATCGGAAAGGCGCTGATGTGCCTGGTGGTGCAGCGCGACGCAGACGCGCCACTCCGTCAACGAGAGGTTGAACTGCCGGAGCTCCCTGCTGAAGGATTGCCCCATCCTGGTTCCTGCGCGCGCAAGCAAGTAGGGAATGGCCCTCTCCAGATCGTGATTCGCAGTTTTATCTGCAATTTCATCCAATTTTGGCTGCGCCTCTGAGCGTGCTCTCGGCTCCTGGAGGGCCACCGCGGCGGCTGATTTTCTCTTGACCATGCCGAATTCTACAAACAAATCCAACCCTCAATTCAGCGTAAACCCTAGGTCATTTTTATTTGCGTTTGCAAGTGTTTTCGGCTTCAATCAAGCCATCTCGAATGAGATGCGCCTTCCCACTCTTCCTGGAGACTCGCAATGACCAACGCCATGAATCCGTTTGCCCAACTCAATCACGTCGACCTCCCCGCACCGGGCCGGAAGTCGCCAGTGAAGGACGCTCCTCCGATCGAACAAATAGCTGCATCCGCAAGTGAATTGGTTCCGATGCTTCGCGCCCGGGCGCAACGTACCGAGCAGGAACGGCGGGTCTCCGAAGAGACGACGCGGGCATTCCATGACGCAGGCTTCTTCAAGCTGATGCAGCCGGCGCGCTACGGCGGCTACGAGTACGGATTCACCGCATTCATCGACGTTGTCAGCGAACTGGCGCGTGGCTGCACTTCGTCGTCCTGGGGCTGCTCGCTGGGCGCTATCCATCAGTGGCTCGTCGGAACCTTCCCCGAGGAGGCACAGGATGACGTATGGCGCAAGGACCCCAGCGCGATCGTTTGCGGCTCGTATGCACCGGCGACGATGGCCGAGAAGGTCGACGGCGGCTACCTTGTGCAGGGCAAATGGCTTTTCGCCTCCAACGTGGACAACTCTCAGTGGGCATTGCTGGGCGTTCAATTCCCTCCGGAGGAAAAGGGAGCGCCGCCCAGCGCGGGCTTTCTGCTCGCACCACGCGCGGACTGGTCGATCGAAGACAACTGGTACGTGGCCGGCCAAGCGGGGACGGGATCCAAGGCCGTCGTCATCGACAAGCCGACCTTTGTTCCGGAACACCGAAAGCTGACGTTCGCGGAGGCCTCGTCGAACTGTCCTCCCGGCACCAAGATCAACTCGAATCCGATCTACCGCATTCCGTTCCTGTCCGCGGTACCCGTATGCCTTGTGTCGCCGATCATCGGAACAGCACAAGGCGCCGTCGACGAGCTGATCGAGCTGGCCGGTTCGCGGGTCACGCGAGGAGCCGTTGCGGGAGGGGGCAACAGGTTGAGCGAGTTCTTCCCGGTGCAGTCTCGTCTGGCCGAAGCGTCGGCGAGCGTCGATGCAGCGCGTCTGCTCGTCTACCGTGACACTGCGCAGGTGGAGCAGATGGCGGCCGCGGGCCGAATCATCAGCGTCGAGCAACGAATTCGCAATCGCCGCGACCATGCGTTCGCCGCGCGGCTTTCGCGCGATGCTGTCGAGGCGGTGTTCGCCAGCGTGGGAGGCGCGGGCCTGGCGCTGAACCAACCGATTCAGCGCATGTGGCGCGACGCGAACGCCATCTCGCGCCATATCAGCCTGAACTGGGACGCCGTCTCTTCGATGGTGGGCCAGTATCTGCTCGGCCTCGAGCCGAAGGGCCAGTACTGATCGAGGTATCGGCCATGTACTCCTGGGCTCTCATCACGGGCGATGCCGCCGATACGATCGATGCTCGCCAGCTGCGGCAGGCGCTCGGCGCCTTCCCGACGGGGGTTTGCCTCGTCACCACTGCGACGCCTGACGGCAAGCCCGAAGGCATGACCATCAACTCGTTCGCTTCGGTGTCACTGGATCCGCCGTTGATTCTGTGGAGCATCCGCGACGACACCCGGAGCGCCGACGCATTCCTGGCGTCACGATCATTCAACCTCAGCGTACTGAACGCCGAGCAGCGTGACCTGGCATGGCATTTCGCCAAGCCCGCCGCAGACAAGTTCGAGCGCTTCGCCGAAGCCTTCGAGCTCGGCTCCAACGAATGCCCGCGGCTTGTCGAAAGCGTCGCGACCTTCGAATGCTCGACCTACTCGCGTCATCAGGAGGGCGATCACACGATCCTCCTCGGACGCGTGGATCGCTTCTCGCGGACCGAGACACCGCCCCTGCTCTTTCACTCGGGGCAGATGGGATCGTTGTGGGAGCTCGCGGCGACCCTGGCGCGGCCCTGACGGGGCAGGCGCTCAGAACGAATGCCGCACGCAGTGGTTCAAGCGATGCCAGCGCCAAGGGCCGGGAACACATCGCTGAACAACAAGCCGATCAGCTGTTGCCCGGCGGGCGTGGACCAGTCCTGTGCGATCTCTGCCATGAGCGTATTGGTGGCGGTGAGCACGACGCCCGCATCGTGCATGCGTTGACGGGAAAACTCTTCGGAGAGATCGCTGGGCGATCCCGATGCATCCATCACGGCCTGAACGGCAAAGCCTTCGAGCGCAGCGTCAATGGACGGGAAGATCAGACAAACGTCAGTGGTGACGCCCGCCATGATCAGGTTCTTGCGCCCAGTGGCGAGCACCGCCTTGTGGATGGTCGATCAGCAGCAAGGCGGCGTTGTCGGCAGTGAATCGTTCAACCTTCATGATGCATTTCCGGATAGTCGATGTATCCCTTGGCGGTAGGCGGCGCGAAGAAGGTGGCGCGGTCCGGCGTGTTGAGCGCGGCACCCTGTCGGAAGCGCTCCGGCAGGTCGGGGTTCGCAAGAAAAGCGCTGCCGAACACGGTCGCGTCGGCCTTGCCCTCGGACAGCACACGCTCGGCGCTGTCCTGGGTGAGGCCGCCGCCGATCAGGTAGGCGCCTTCGAAGCGCAGACGAAGCAGAGCGTGGTAGTCGAACTTCGCGCCGAACAGGGCGACATGCAGATACGCCAGGCCCCAGCCCCGCAATTGGTCGACCAGATAGGCGTAGGTTTCTTGAGGCGCGGCATCCGTGATGCTGTTGAAGTTCATCTCCGGCGAAATCTTGATGCCGACGCGGTCGGCACCAGCCTCTGCGGCCATTGCATTCAGCACGTCCAGCACGAAGCGGGCGCGACCCTCGACCGAACCGCCGTACAGGTCTTGACGCTGGTTGCTGCCCGACGAGAGGAACTGTTCCGGCAAATAGCCGGAGGCCGCGTGCAGTTCCACACCGTCGAAGCCCGCATCGATGGCGCGGCGGGTGGCTCGGACGTAGTCGTCGATGACGCCGGCGATCTCGGCCAGGCTGAGCTCACGGGGCGTGACGAAATCGACCTGGCCGGCGGGGGTCCATGCCTGGCCATCGGGCTTGATGGCCGAGGGGGCTACGGGCGTTGCGCCGTCGAGCAGCGACGGATGCGAGACCCGGCCGCAGTGCATCAGCTGCATGAAGATGCGGCCGCCGCGGGCGTGCACGGCCTCGGTGACCTTCTTCCAGGCCGCGACCTGGGCCTCGGTTTCGATGCCGGGCGTATGTACGTAGCCCTTGCCCATGGCGGACGGGAACACGCCTTCGGAAATGATCAGGCCGGCGCTGGCGCGCTGAGCGTAGTAGGCGACCGTCAGGTCGCCGGGAACGCCGTCGCCGTCGGCGCGCGAGCGGGTCATCGGCGCCATGACGAGACGGTTCGGCGCAATGTAGCGGCCGATGCGAACGGGGGTGAGCAGTTGGCTCATGGTGAATTCCTTGGGATGTGAGGCAGAGAAGAAGATGGCGAAACCGGCGTCGAAGCCGCATGGACACATCTTCGATTAATCTACTGAAGAGATAAATGCGTCAAAATGGCAATCATTGATCCATAAATGGCGCAATCAAGATGGAACTGCTCAACGACATGGCTTTGTTTGTCGAGGTGGCCCATACGCGGAGCTTTCGTCGTGCGGCCGATGCCACGGGCGTGCCGAACTCGACCCTGTCCCGGCGAATCAGCGGCCTGGAGAAGGCCATTGGCCTGCGTCTTCTGCATCGCACGACGCGCAAGGTCGAGCTCACCGAGGCCGGGCAGCTCTACTACGAGCGCTGCAGGCGCATCGTCGACGAGGCGCGGATCGCGCACGAGCAGCTGGGCGAGATGCTGGCGCAGCCCAACGGCGTGTTGCGCGCGTCGCTGCCGGTGGACTTCGCCACGAACTACCTGGCGCCACTGATTGCGGACTTTGCTCGCCGCTACCCAGGCATCACCTTTGAATTCGACCTCACCCCCCGGCTTGTAGACCTGGTCACCGAACCCTTCGATGTGGCCATCCGCATGGGCGAACTCGCGAACTCCAACCTGATCGCCCGACTGCTTGCCCGCCTGTCCGTGCAGGCCTATGCCTCGCCGCGCTACCTTGAACTCTCCGGCGTGCCGACGCATCCCGCCGATCTGGCGCAGCACCAGTGCCTGGGCTTTCCCAAGGCAGGCAAGTGGGCACTGCATCGCGGAGCAGAAACCGTCGAGGTTGAAGTCGGAGGGCGGTTTGTGGTCAACAGCGTCGGCATGTTCCGGCGCCTGGCTACGCTGGACCTGGGCGTGATACTGCTGCCGGAGGAGATCGCCGCCGAGGACCTGGCGGCCGGTCGGCTGCGCCGGATACTGCCCGACTGGGAGGGCAAATCGACGCCGGTCTATGCCCTGACCGAAACCCGCTTGCTGCCGGCGAAGACGCAGCGCTTCATCGAGTTTTTGCAGGAGCGTTTGGGGCAGCAAGCTCGCCCGACCGGGTCCAAGCAGAGGAAGATCCAATAGGCGCGGGTCGTCGCCGCCTACGCCTCGGTCTCGAAGGGCACCCTCAGGGAGTCGAACTGGGTGACGAACACGCTGCGCAGCCACTCGCTGCCGGGGTCGCGATGGAATCTTTGATGCCACGTCATCGAGACATCGAAAGCCGGGAACTGTACCGGCGGCTCCACGAGCTGCAACTGCATATGGGGAGCGACCACCGCCCCCAGGTTGCTGGGCACCGCGCCGATCATGTCAGTGCTCGCGACGATGGGCCCCACGCACAGGAAGCTGTGAACTCTCAGTGCCACCCTGGCCTTGACGCGGCTCCCTGACAGCACCTTCTCCACGGCGGCGGCATGCTGCATTCCTTCGGGGCCTGCCACCACATGCGCCAGTTCCCGTAGCTGGTCGCGGCGCAGCTTGCCCTTGACGCCGGGGTGATCCTTGCGGGCCACGTACACGAACCGTTCGCGAAACAAACGGCGCTGGTGCATCTGCTTGCCCAGGTCGCTGAGATAGCCCACCGCGAGATCGATCTGGCCCGACGCCAACCCGTCGAACAGCTCGCCCTGGCTCGGCGAAACGACCTCGATGATGACCTGCGGGGCCACCTCGGCCAGGTGCCGCATCAGGCGTGGAAGAAACAGTCGCTCGCCGATGTCGCTCATGGAGACCCTGAACGTGCGTGCCTCCTCGGCTTGACTGAAGGTAGGCCTGTGGACGGTGGAGCGGAGGATCTCGAGCGCCGAGCTCACGGGAGACACCAGCGAGTCGGCAAAGGGCGTCGGCAAGACGCCGCGCTGTTGCCGGACGAACAACGCATCTCCATACATCTCCCGAAGCCGCCCAAGGCCCCGGCTGACCGCCGGCTGGGTCAGGCCGAGCTGCGATCCGGCCGCCGTCAGGTTTCGCGTGCGATAGACCGTCTCGAAGAGTTCGAGCAGGTTGAGATCGACCTGCCGCGACAGGAGACGAGAGGGGTGGCCTGTCTTGATATGTGTCGAGTGCATATCACGAATTCTATTTTTTCATTTCTGGAATGTCATCGATTTTTCTACAGTGCCGGCAGCCCCAGCAAAAGGAGACATGCCGTGATCAACCTGCTCGATATTCGTTACGTGCGCCTCGGAACCCGGCAGCGTGACCAGGCGGACCTCTTTGCGCGCGAAATGCTCGGCCTGGAGCGCGCAAGGCAGGAGGCGGGCGCCTCGTACTTCCGCAGCGACAGTCGCGATCACACCCTTGTGTACTTCGACGGCGACCCGACGGACCACACGGTGGGCTTCGAGTTGCGCACCGCCGATGAACTGGACGCGGCCGCTGCGGAACTCAGCAACGCCGGTGTCGAGGTTCGCCGCGGTTCCGCGGACGAATGCGAACAACGCCACGTGCGCAGCTTCATCCACTTCAGGGATCCCACCGGCAACAAGATCGATCTCGTGCTCGGCCCTCACCATAGCGGGCGCCGCTACTTTCCGTCGCGGGATGCCGGCATCACCGGCTTCAGCCATGTCGGGTTGTGCACGACCGACGCCCAGCGCGACGAGCGGTTCTGGACCCAGATGCTCGGCGCGCGCGTGAGTGACCGCATCGGCGATGCGCCACTGCTGCGGATCGACGAGGTGCATCACAAGGTGGCCATGTTCCCGACGACCCGCTCGGGCGTGCAGCACGTCAACCACCAGGTCGAAAGCGTGGACGACATCATGCGCGCCTGGTACATGCTCCAGAAGAAGGGGGTCAAGATCGCCTTCGGTCCGGGTCGCCACCCGACCTCCGGCGCGCGCTTCCTCTACTTCTTCGGGCCGGACGGAATGATCTTCGAGTACTCCACCGGCGTGCGCTTGATCACCGCGGAAGAGGAGCTGACCTACCAGCCGCGGCAGTTTCCTCGCGGGAACGAATCGTTCTGCATGTGGGGGGCCGTGCCCGACATTGCCGAGTTTCGCGAGCCCGCCTGAGGGGCACCACCTTGAACGCCGCTCCAGCCGTTCAGCGCGAGTTGCGCATTGCTGCCCGCGCGTTGGCGCGTCATGGCCTGGCACACGCCTATGGCCACTGCAGCGTCCGCCTCGACGAGGGCAACTTCCTGGTCTGCGCCTCGCGGCCGATGGGACTGATTGGCCCTGGCGAGCCGGGCACCGTCGTGCCTGTGACCGGGGCGCTGCCGGAAGGCGTGCTGGGCGAGGTTCGTTTGCACCAGCAGATCTATCAACGCCACGCCCACGTTCACGCCGTGACCCGCACGATGCCGCCCTTGCTCATGGCGCTGGGCACCGCGCGGCGCACGCCCCGGACTCGCCATGGGATGGGCGCCTACTTTGGCGCCGGCGCGGCCTTGTGGGACAACCCGCAACTCGTGCGGGACGACGAACGGGCCGCAGCGGTGATCGACGCGATGGGAAGCGCCAACGCGATCGTGATGCGCGGCAATGGCGTGCTGGTCGCGAGCGACTCGCTCGCCAAGGCGGTGGTGCTGACCTGGTATCTCGAGGACGCAGCGCGGATCGAGCTTGCCGTGCTGGCGGCCGGCTTGCAGGACGAATCGGTCGTGCTCGATGCGGCAGAGCGCGAACGGCGAGCCACCGATGCCGGCGGCATCTTCGAACGAATGTGGGAGTACCTGAGCGCGGGGGACCCAGAGATCAACTTCCAGGAGGCACAACCGTGATTCTCAATTTCATCAACGGCGAATACCGCGAGGGGCGCGGCGGCCGGACCTTCGACGACATCAACCCCGTCGACGGCTCGCTCATCGACAAGGTCAGTGAGGCCGGGCGCGAGGACGTGGACGACGCGGTGCGCGCAGCGCGTGAGGCGCTCAACGGCCCTTGGGGCGCCCTCAAGCTCGCGCAACGCTGTGACCTGCTGTATGCGCTTGCTGCAGAGATCGATCGCCGCGCGGAGGACTTCCTTGCCGCTGAAGTGGCAGACACCGGCAAGCCGCGCTTGCTGGCATCGCATCTCGACATCCCGCGCGGCGCGGCGAACTTCCGCGTGTTCGCGGATGTGGTGCGCAATGTGCCGACGGAGAGCTTTGCCAGCCATGCGCCGGACGGCAAGCCTGCGTTGAACTATGCATCGCGGCGGCCAAAGGGCGTCGTGGCCGTGGTGTGCCCGTGGAACCTGCCGCTGCTGCTGATGACGTGGAAGGTCGGACCCGCGCTGGCGTGCGGCAACACCGTCGTCGTCAAGCCTTCGGAGGAGACGCCGGCCACGGCGGCGCTGTTGGGTGAAGTCATGAACGCCGTGGGCATCCCCAAGGGGGTCTACAACGTGGTGCACGGGTTCGGCCCGAACTCTGCCGGCGAATATCTCACCACGCATCCGGACATCGATGCGGTCACGTTCACGGGAGAGACGCGTACGGGTGCCGCCATCATGCGGGCGGCTGCAGAAGGCATCAAGCCGGTGTCGATGGAACTCGGCGGCAAGAACGCCGCGGTGGTGTTCGAGGATGCAGACCTGGACGTGACCATCGCCGGGCTGACCCGCTCGGTCTTCGAGAACTCGGGCCAGGTCTGCCTCGGCACCGAGCGGGTGTACGTGCAGCGCCCGGTCTTCGACGCCGTCGTGCAGCGACTGGCTGCCGCGGCGGCACGCCTGAAACCGGGCCGGCCCGACGATCCCGAAGCCAATTTCGGGCCCCTTGTCTCGGCCGAGCACCAGGCCAAGGTCCTCGGCTACTACGCCTTGGCCAGGGACGAGGGCGCCGCGGTCGTGCATGGCGGCGGGGTGCCGAACGTGCCGCCTGCGCTCAAGGGTGGCGCCTGGATCGAGCCGACGGTGTGGACGGGCTTGCCGCACGGCTCGCGTGTGGCAAGCGAAGAGATCTTCGGCCCCTGCTGCTGCGTCATTCCGTTCGATCGGGAATCCGAGGCGCTTCAGATGGCGAACGACACGCGCTACGGCTTGGCCGCTTCCGTCTACACGCAGGACGTCGACCGGGCACATCGCTTCGCCAACGCCTTGAAGGTGGGCGTCGTGTGGGTCAACACATGGTTCCTGCGCGACCTGCGCACGGCATTCGGCGGCTCCGGTGCTTCCGGCATCGGCCGCGAGGGAGGCGTTCACTCGCTCGAGTTCTATACCGAGCTCAGTAATGTTTGCATCAAGTTCAACGGAGCGCCGCAATGACAACGCGTGACATCGAAGTGGCAGCAGATTCGCTGTGGAGCGCCGCCGGCGGCGGCAAGGCGATCGCGCCCTTGCGGGAGACCTTCCCCGGGTTCGGCCCGCAAGAGGCCTACGCCGTCCAGGAGATCAACACGCAGCGCAAGCTGCAAGGTGGCGGACGGCTCGTCGGCCGGAAGATCGGCCTCACGGCGAAGGCGGTGCAGAAGCAGCTCGGCGTGGACCAACCCGACTACGGCATGCTGTTCGCCGACATGGCGATCGCGGATGGCGAGCCGGTGCGCTGGTCCCGGTTGATGCAACCGAAGGTCGAGGCAGAAGTTGCGCTGGTCATGGAGCGCGACTTGCTCGAACCCGGCATCTCGATGGCGCAGATGCTGCGCGGCGTTGCGTTCGCCCTGCCCGCGATCGAGATCGTGGGGAGCCGTATTGCCGAATGGAACATCCGATTCGTCGACACGGTGGCAGACAACGCCTCCAGTGGCTTGTTCGTGCTCGGCAATACCCCGGTTCCTCTGGACGGCCTGGACCTGCGCCTGGCTGGCATGGTCATGGAGCGCAAAGGCGAGCAGGTCAGCCTGGGCGCGGGCGCAGCGTGCCTGGGGCATCCGCTCAATGCGGCCCTGTGGCTGGCCAACAAGATGGCCGAACTGGGCCGCGGCCTGAAGGCCGGCGACGTCGTGCTCACCGGCGCACTGGGGCCGATGGTTTCCGTCAATCCCGGCGATGTGTTCGAAGCCCGCATCCAGGGCCTCGGGTCGGTGCGCGCAGTGTTCGAGGAGCAACAGCAATGAGCCAGCAACGAATCGCAGCTTTGGCGCAGCGGGTAGACGATGCCGCGCGCCATGCAAAACCCATCTCGCAGTTCGGGCAGGAGGAAGAGCTCAGCGTCGAGGACGCCTATGAGATTCAGCGCGCTTCAATTGCGCAGCGGCTCGCACGCGGCGAGCGGCGCACCGGCATGAAGATGGGCTTCACCAGCCGCGCGAAGATGGTCCAGATGGGCGTGCACGACATGATCTGGGGACGCCTGACCGATGCAATGGCTGAAGAGGACGGCGGCCAGGTGGCACTGAGCCGGTTCGTCCATCCACGCGTCGAGCCCGAGGTGGCCTTCCTGCTCGGCAAGCCGCTGCCTGCGGGCGCAAGCCTCGCGCAGGCGCTCGATGCCGTGGTCGCGATTGCACCGGCGCTCGAGATCATCGACTCCCGCTTCGAGAACTTCCGCTTCTCGCTGGAGGACGTCATTGCCGACAACGCGTCGTCGTCGGGATACGTGATCGGTCCCTGGTGCGACCCACGACAGGACTTCAGCAACCTGGGCCTCATCCTGTCGGTCGACGGTGCGCCGCGTCAAGTCGGGAGCACCGCTGGGATCCTTGGCAATCCACTGCGCTCCCTCGTTGCCGCCGCGCGTCTGAGCGCAGGAGCGGACGAACCGCTGGAGCCGGGGTGGCTGGTGATGGCCGGCGGCGCCACCGCTGCCGAAGCCCTCAAGCCCGGCCAGCATATTGCGCTCGAGATGCAAGGTCTCGGCCGCGTCGAATTCAACACCACCGAATGAGGCGAACATGCCATTGATCCAGGTCACCTTGATAGAGGGCCGCAGTGCAGAGGCGAAGACCGCCCTCATCCGCGGGCTCACCGATGCCGCTGTCGAAGCCACCGCAGCCCCGCGCGAATCCATTCGCGTGATCCTGCAGGAAGTGCCGGCCGCGCATTGGGGCGTCGGTGGCGTTCCCAAGGGCGCTGCCGCCAAGGAGGCACACCGTGGCTGATCGCAAGCTGAAGGCTGCCATCATCGGCAGCGGCAACATCGGCACGGACTTGATGATCAAGATCCTGCGCCACGGCCGTCACATCGAGATGGGCGCCATGGTCGGCATCGACGCCGCCTCCGATGGCCTCGCGCGTGCCGCGCGCCTGGGCGTGGCCACCACCCACGAGGGCGTGGAAGGCCTCTCGCGCCTGCCGGTGTTCGCGGACATCGACATCGTCTTCGACGCGACCTCGGCCGGTGCGCACGTCAGGAACGATGCCTTCCTGCGTGAGCTCAAGCCGGAGATTCGCCTGGTGGACCTCACGCCTGCGGCGATCGGCCCGTACTGCGTTCCTGTGGTGAACGGCCAGGCGCACCTGGACGCGCCAAACGTCAACATGGTCACCTGCGGCGGCCAGGCCACCATTCCGATGGTGGCGGCCGTCTCGCGAGTGGCCAAGGTTCACTACGGCGAGATCGTCGCCAGCATCTCCAGCAGGAGCGCCGGCCCCGGCACACGAGCCAACATCGACGAGTTCACCGAGACCACGTCGAAGGCCATCGAGGTGGTCGGCGGCGCGGCCAGGGGCAAGGCCATCATCGTGATGAACCCGGCCGAGCCGCCGCTGATCATGCGCGACACGGTCTACACGCTCAGCGAGTTCACCGACGAGGAGCTGATCGCCGAGTCGGTCGAGCGCATGGCCGCCGACGTGCAGGCTTACGTGCCGGGGTACCGCCTCAAGCAGAAAGTGCAGTTCGACCGCATCGAGGTCGACCACCCGATCCGCA